>OCHG01000521.1_pt1 | contig 36059 bp, 37 predicted proteins | sample 1538801 | NCBI WGS metagenome assembly OCHG01 (sample SAMN04571727, study PRJEB22368) | human gut metagenome | biome: human gut; material: stool | host: Homo sapiens | place: Luxembourg | collected 2012-09-20 | reverse complement strand
CCTACATCCAAATTGTATCAGGGCAATCTTTCATTTCACTTTCAAAAAACGAGCAGAAGTCTTACAGAATTGTAAGATTTCTGCCCACTTAAAATTTAACCAACATATGGTAATTGAATCACAAACGTGCTTCCTTTTTTCTTTTTGCCGGAGGTTACCATGATTGTACCTCCGTGTTTTTCGATAATTTCTCTCGATAGAAAAAGTCCGATTCCTGTACCACTCTTTTCCATGACCTCCCTGGAACTTCCTCTGTAAAATCGTTGAAAAATTTTGTGATACTCATTCTGCGGAATACCAATTCCCTGATCCTCAATTTCCATTCTTACAAGATCGTTTCTTTTTTGTAACCGGATAAATATTTTTGAACCACACGGACTGTACTTGACCGCATTATCCAGAACGTTGATCACAGCTTCACCAAGCCACCTTTTATCCTGCATAATCGTGCATGTTTCCAGCTCTTTTTCATAGTCAAAAACGAATTCAATTTCTTTCTCATCCGCTTTTGGATAAGTACAGTTCACAGCAGATATGACAGTATCCATAAGCGGAAGTTTTTTCTTATTAATCTGAATCAGTCCAGTTTCCATCTTGGATATTTCAAGAAGCGACTGCAATAATGTCTCCAGTCCATCCAGAGCACTCCGACAACGGATACGAAACTCCTCCTGTTCTGTGGCACTTAAGTCATTCTGCATCAGCACACTAAAACATGTATCCAAAGCTGCAACCGGTGTCTTTAACTGGTGAGAAATATCAGAAACCATTTCTTTCGTGTTCTCCTTTTCTGCCCTTGCTTCTTCCTTTATCAACTGAATATGATGTCCGATTGCTTCAAGCTGGTCATTCAATTTTTCCAGTTCTGCATGATTTTCCGTTTTCAGTAAATCATCAAATTTATTTTCACGGAATCTGATCAGAATTTCTTCCAACTGGTCTAAAATTTTCTGATGACACGCATCTTCTTTTTTCTTCCAATAAAGTAAAAAAGTCAAAAGAAGCACGCATATCACAGTGCTTACAGCACCGGTCACCATAACCTGATGCCGGAATTGCATATAAAATGCATTCCCTTTATTCCCCCAGTATCCATATTGCTCCAATAATCGCCTTCCCTGTTCGTTAGTTTCAATATCCTTATCCTTAAGCAATTCCGAAACAGCATCCAGCCCGGAAAATTCTTCCTTTGCAGCAATCTCTGTCATAAGATTCATTTTATATTTATAATCTTCATAAAACACATACGTGGTAAAGCAATTTAATATTGCAAACAATAATATGACAGGTAATACCAAGGAGAGCACTACTGTAATCTTCTTGCGATATCTCTTTGTCACTGCCTTACCTCCTGATTCCATATATACCCAAGACCTCTGATATTCTTTATATAGACCGGTGCAGCCGGATTGTCTTCGATTTTCTCACGGAGTCTTCTGATATTGACAGCGATTGTATTTTCATCCACAAAATCCCCTTCCAGATCAAACACATTTTCCAATATTTGTGTTTTTGAAAGAATCTGTTTCGGATTCTGAAGAAAAAAAGTCAGCATTTTCAACTCCGTTTTTGTCAGACTGATTTCACGACTCTTTATCAGGACTTTCATTTCTCCTGCGATAAATACGATATCTCCCGAAATCATCTTTCCGGCTTCCGTTTTCTCCTGTCTGCGGCGGAAATGTGCTTCTATTTTCAAAAGAAGTACCGAAAGACTAAACGGCTTTGTAATATAATCATCTGCCCCTGCTTCATATCCCATGACCTGATCCATCTCCTGATCTAGTGCTGTAAGACAAATAATGTATGTATTATAATTGCATCTCATCCACCTTACAAATTCCAGTCCATTCCCATCCGGAAGATTCACATCACAAATGGTAACATCCACATTATTATCACTTGCAATTCTTTTCGCTTTTTTCACTGATTCTGCTGAAAAAACCTCATATCCGGATTTTTTCAGTGAGAATGTAATTCCACGATTTAAATTTTCATCATCTTCAACCACGAGTATACCTGGCATAGCATATGCACCTCTCTTTATTAACTATTCATCTTAAAATGCTTCAATGTCGGCATTATGTTCAGCCACATACTTCTTTATCATAATCAATGGCTGTCGCATACAAGTCAGTAATCTTCTGATAGAACTTTCTTTCACTGGCACGAATTTCACGGATACGCTCTAACTGCTTATCAAAATACTTCTCTGTCAGATACGCTCCGCGTTTCAGCCGTTCATCATCCATCACCCAGCCTTTGATGGTGTAGTCCTTGGCGATCTGGTTTACCCATTTACGAAACTGTACGGCACGCTCGGAATTGACCTTGAAGCCTACGGCAATGATCATTTGAAGGCTATAGTGCTTGGTATCACGTGTGACCTGGCGCGAACCTTCAGTTTGAACTATCCGGAAATTCCGGATAGTTGCCGTCTCTTCTAATTCACTATCTGCATAAATTTTTTTAATATGTTCATTTATTGTCGGTAAACCAACATCATACAATGTGGCCATCATTTTCTGTGTCAGCCATATATTTTCATCCTCATAGCGCATCTCAACACTGTCCTGCTGATCACCAACAGAGACAACATAGGTTAAGTATTCCGCCGCGCTAGAGCGGATAGTTATCTCATCTTTTTCTTTGCCAAATAGAATGCCTCCCTTCTACATATCACTAGATCCAGCCATTCTTTTTAAATTTCTCAATTTGAGCTAATTCTTCCTCAGAAGGTTCGCCCGCCTTTCCCTCGCAGACCGGAGTGTTTAAATATTCGTTATTCCATCTGTTCATGATTTTGACAACCTCATCAGATACACGAATATCACGTTTCGTGATGGATTCCATGTTCCAATCCATTACATCAGAGGTTCCCATTGCCTTAGTAATTACAATTTTGGAAGCTGTGTACTCTTTTTTCTTCTTCACATTTATCCAACTTATTGCCAATCTCACTGTATTTATCGTCATAGGCTTCTTTAGAAATTTTATCATCCAGATACATATCAGTCAATTTCTTTTCAAGAGAGGGAATTTGGCAAAAATGCCACCCCCCCTCCTTCCTAAGAATAAGTAACTTACCCTAAGTCATATATTAAGCTGAAAATTTACCATATCAGAGAGCGACGTAATATTCTCATCTAAGATCAGTTTTTCTTCTTTTATTTTTACTCTTCCATTCGCCGAAGAAAGACTTTCATGAGTTTTACATAAACAATCGAACAAAGCTTTTATTTTATCTTTATCTCTTCTTGAAAGATAATGAATTGAGAAAATTGTAAAATCTCCCCATAACGAGGCAATTGTGCCATAATCACTTTCTGCGAATCGAGTTACTATATTTTCAAATAAAAGAATCCATGTATCATCATTGAACATCTCATAGTAACGTTCAAATACATCGCTAATTCCGCTGCCAATATAACCATACTTGCTTTCAGATAGAATAAATTTAACAACACATCTATTTACATATTCTTCCATATGTTTTGGCGCGATAATATCCCCAGCCTCCATAATCAGCTTATGTAATCCGATTTCTCTTTTTTCTATTTGTGTAAGAATTACTCCTTCTGCCTTTTCATTATATCCATCTTCTTTCAAAAGATTGATAATTTCGAGATTATAGTCCCTTCCTGTTTCTACAGAGAAATCTTTCTGTTCCGCTTTATCATACAATCCTTTAGCCATAAGCTTTTCTCGTATTTCATGACTTGAAATGCGAGAAATAATTTCATAATTGTAACTTTTTAAGGTTTCCAATCGATTGTATTCTCTATCATTCTCTATATTCACTTTAATCCATGAATTTGTAAGTTTGTATAACGCAAGTAATTCAGAATCACCAGAAATCAAATCTATATTGCAATATAGAGAATCAAGAACTTTCATTCTCCAATAAACTAAATCTTTAGGGTGATTTTTTAACTCAAATAATGCATTACAATACTTATATCCCAATTTAACTGCATCCTCTAGCAACTCTCTATCAATTTCGCTTGAAAACCTATTATCACCAATAGAATCCGCTAAATTTGAAACAGAAAACAGTCTCATACCATAACAGCATAATTTTTCTTCATTCAGAGGAAGTTTTTTATAACAATCAAGTAAACCATTTAACGAATAGTCTTTTCTTCCAACATATCCAAACATTTTATATTTCTGTTTTTCTCGTATTTCCTCTATAAAATTTTTTTCTCCAAAGTATTCCAATGCCGGTATTATGTATTTACAAAAATCTTCCATCTCATCGTATTCTGATTTCCAAGCCACTCCATCAATGCCACACCAATATTCTGCAACTTTTAGAAATTCAGCATGCGCATTGGATATACAGAACAACTTGTTAAACTCTGGAACAAATCGAGTCTTCTCCCATTCCAAACATTGAACGACCGCTTTACAAATAGTATCGATAATTTTTGCCTTGGGGTTATGCTCAGAAAAGCTCACCAATACTTTACGTAAAAATCTCATAACAGTATATCCATTACAATCATTCACGGATCCAGGACCATACTTATCCGCAAAATACATCAATGAAAATATATCATCTTTCGACAATACTTCTTTTCTATCCGACGAATAGAATTGTTCACTAACATGCTTTGCAATATCATACTGTGCTAATGCCGGTTTGTAACCTCTTTGAGATTCACCATTATGAGTTAGATTCAATATCTCTTTATAACATTTTTCTATTAATGCCTCCTCAATCCTACCAAACAGGCACAGTTTAGCCTTAATCAATGAAATTATTCTTAAATCTTCGTATTTATAATTGCTATCAATTTTTTTAATATCATTTAAATGGTTACTAACATATTCTATCCCAGCCTCGCATTTATATGAGTTTAATAGTCCATACGTGCAAATCTCGATAATAATTTCTATAGGTGCAGACATTCCTAACAGAATATCCAATAATTCGTCAAATGATTCTTTCTCAAGATTCTTTTCTTCAGCAATCTGATGAATATATTCATACAATGAATCTGGATTATACCATTTAAAAGTGAATGTTTGCCTGATATCTTCTTTTGATGTAAGACATACACTAGCATCTAGCCATCCATCTACAAAATAAACATAATCGTTAGAATTTCCAGTAAGAGCCTCCATATAATCTGCGCCATAGCATCTATATATATATCCAGCCTTAACAAGCGTTTCTTTTTTTAGCTCCCCGCTTAACAATTCCTCTATATTATATCCGCTGAGGTATTCATCAAAAAGTTTATGTCCACGTTCAAACCCAGCCTTAGCAGCAAAATCAATATCTAAAATGATTTGCTCTATATCATTTTTAACATTCAAACAATATTTTTCCGCTTTAGTCTTTTTGTTGATACTTTGTGCTTCAAAATAATCCGATTCTTTTGCATAATACTGTATGCAATTTGCATACTGTGCCAAACAAAGAGACACTGCACTTGAATGTATGCATACTTCTTCAAGATTATCCATTGGCAATTGGTGCGCTAGTATAAACTGCTGAAGTATCCTATCAAACGATATCCCATATAATGCTGAATCCATTACATATTCGACATCAATCAGTTTCAATACCTCATCAGTGGCCTTACAAGATACTAGTAAATTAAAAGAGATATCATATCGATATTTCCATAATTCTCTATCCTGTTTAATTCGATTAATTATTGATTCGGTAATTCCTTTTATATTTGAATTGTGAATAATTGCATTCTGTAAAAAAAGCCTTACATCATTATGAAAAGCGAAGTATCTATCGCCTTCACATACAATAATTGGATATAAGCCATTTAAAACAAACGCCGCCTCGTCGTGTTCAACTCCACACATTTGAGCCACATCATAAGCGTTAATACGTTTACTTGAAAACGCCATAATTGCCTCAATTTTGTATAGCAAAAGGCTTTTTTCCTGCGAACTAATAATCCATTCGTAATATTTATCAATTTGTTTATTTAAAAACCTACTATTTAGTTCCTTCTCTATTGCCTCGAAGGAAAGTGGCAATACCATTTTCTTCAATTCCAGAATTGCAAATATTATATTAAGAACATTGTTCCCAATAACTGAAATAACGGTTTTCGCCAAGTTTTCCATATCGACTGTATTCTCTGCCACACCGCTTTGCTCTAATAATATAACAACATCATCTGTATCCAAAGCCGGCATGCTGTAATATGTAATACCTTTATTATCTTTCATCCAAGACGGATAACCATCATTTATAGGCTGTCCGACCAAGACAAAATAAAAATCATCCCCGATTTCCTCTGGTCTTGGCAATTGAGATAAAAATGAATTTCGTGCATCTTTTGATCTTGCAGCATGATCTAATCCATCTATAAAAAAGTAGCAAGGCCTTCCTATACATTTTGCATATTCCGGTAGGAAATGTATTACCGTTTCCCGCATTTCAGAAACAGACATAAATTGGTATATAAGTGGAAACTTTACAACAGATAATAAATTATTCTCTTCAAATTTTTTCTTAAGCTGTACGAGAATACTTCTCCACAAAATATTACCTAAATAAAAGCCTTCATCATCACTATATGAACCATCTACTTTATTTACTGGGAGATATGTGTAAAATCTAAAATCAACTATAGACTCATTCATCTGTGATAAATAACTTATAAAATTTGTTTTTCCACAGCCCGGTAATCCTTCTAAGAATATGATATGATTACTATTCTTTTTAATGTCATCTATAAAGGTCTCCCCAAACCGTTGTCGAGAAGGAAGTATCGGTTTTTCTGGACATAGTTCATATGAAGGAACATCCGGCTCGGTATAGCATAATGCTCCATATACATTTTCTCTTGTTATTTCCTGCTTCTCTCTTCTTGATGTTGCCCATATATTCAATTTAGAAAGAAGACTATTTAAGCAAAAATCTATCGCATCACTATTATCTGTTCCTAGTATTTCGCCAATCTTCACACGTATTTTTTCTTCCACATCAGCAAGACACGACTCTTTTCTAAAAGAGAAAATTTTAGTGAAACACGCCGCCTCATTAGAATCTAAATTTATCTCCAAATTTTCTCTGTACCATTCGATAGCCTTCTGCTCATTAGGCTTTGCCGAAGTATAATTATAATTATCTTGTAAGCATGGAAACACCTTGGAAATAAAGTCATCCATTGAACACTTTCCATCTATTTCCTGCGGACCCCATTTTTTATTTGTTACAATTTGAATACCTTTAAAATTATAATTATCTTTATTATTCTTCCATTCTAAAGCCAACGCATTCAGTAAAGGCTTTTTCCCAGAAGCTAAAAAAGAATATGTAAAATTAGCATCTTCATCTGTATGTTTTACTTGAATATTTAAAATGCTTTTATCACTATAATTTACTACGACATCATCTAATGCCTGAAAATCAGTTGATTGAAGTATTACTGATTCAATTGATGTATCTTGTAGCATATTCAAGCATTCTAGTATTCCAATTTCCCATTCAAACCAATAAGGTGTACCTATTCCCGAATTATACATGTTCTCCCTCTATTCTTTTCAAAACGTAATTACATAATTGATAACAATACGTCTCAACTTCTTCTGTAGACATATTTATATGGTATCCATTCACAAGCGAATCAAATAAATAGTTTACCTCTTCGTAATAATCCTTATTATAAAATTCTACTCCAAATAATTTATTCAAGCCTCGTACCATTTGAGATAATTCTTTATAATTTACTGGAAGGACATAATCGATTTTGTCATCAATAATCTTCTTCATCAGCCTCTCATTTCCTATTATTTTTGAGGCTATATTTATAAAATCTCCACAAGTTTCAAAAACATTCCAATCACACATGAACTGCCAACGAAAAAAGAAAGGACTCCATACCTCTGCTGGTGCGATCTTTATATTATATGGCACCAATTCCTTCTTTAATTCATCCTCTATGCAATTATAAGTTCCTTCCAATATGGCTATATCATTTTTTCTCACATCAATCGGATAATAAACGCCCTTATCATCGCATATTATGTAACCAATTATTCTGTAATATTTTTCAATGACATTTATAGCATCTCTTGTAAAAAAAACAGATCCTACAACTAAATCATCATTATAATTTGAGGTGTCTAATTCCCTAAAACAATGCTTAAAATCATCAAAAACTAATATTGAATCCATAATACCACCTTCTCTGTTGTATTAATCTATAATAAATTGTCCAGCCTGTTATAGGCTGGACATAAGCAGATTCTTATGACATCTGAAAAACAGATTTTAACCGGTACTTCTTTGGAACCTAACTAAAAAAATTATGTTATATCAACTTGTCACAACCATTTTTCTCACAATTACTTTAATTCCGCTTCAAACTTTTTAAAAAGTTCAGGACATTCTTTTTTATATCTTTCTGTTGGGGATAAACCGCCTTCATCCGGTAACAATCCTTCTCCGCTGCTAACAGGATGGGGCAAATACTTGCATTTAAAATATACTGTCGGATATGTGTAAATAATACTCATATTTCCAAACAGTTCTTTCATTAGGTAAATTTCAATAATATAAAGTGAAGCCTATGCTAATACTGCATTTTCAAGTGTTGCATTTTTTATAGATTCCTTTTCGTCATGCTTTATCGAATTATATGCAAACCACCAGTCCAAGCCTTCTACTTTTACATTCTTTCCATTATCAATACGTGTCGTCTTCCAATCATGTAAAGGTGTATTAATCCAAAAAGATGTACTTACTTCAAAATCAATAATTTAGGGAATACTCCTAGTATTGTTTCGCTTATATCTCCTATCCTCTTGGTTTTTACTCCCTTAGCACTACATAAGGCCTTACTCATTATTTCAAATTCAGAGGCTGCTAAAACAATTATTTGTTTAAAAATATCAGAGTATACTTTTCCATGTACAAGTTCTCTTATTCCATCATATTCTTGCAAACCATGGTCTATATAATGCTTTGTATCATCCAATCGTTCAGCAAGGGAACAAAAATAATTCCAATGCTGTATAATTTCAATTTGCTCCATACATTCTTTTCTGCTTTCTAGTTTTGAAAGCATTCCCCCATTCTCTATGATTTCTAATTCTTGTTATATCCAAATTGTCGAGTCATTAAGAGCTCTTTCCACCAGGATTCCCTCTCTAATATCGCATCATCATCTGTTGTACTTTTATATATTTCCAAGATGCTATATCTGAAATTCTTCTGGATATATTCAAAATCAAAACTCTTCAACTCAATATTTCCACCATTTCCATTGGCTATGTAATCCTTCCATCTTCCCCAAATCATATTTTCACCTGTTGCAGAGCCAACATATTTCTTTCCATTTGAAGAATCCGTAATAAGATACACTCCTTTTTGATTTGCGAGCGCAGTTTTCCAAGCATCAGTATCAATTAGGCCTGATAACTCTTCCCAGGTAACATTCACCTTGTCATAACCTGGAAATTCTGTCTTGCAGACATCTCTTGTTATTTCGAGCACCTCGAAATCTTCAATATAGTTCTCTAGACAAAGATATGATGCTCGAAAGTCCTTCTTAAATCCAATTATCATCTTGCCAATTAAGTCAGTGCCAATATTAACAAGTTTCGTATCATATCTATATTTAAATGGACCATTTGGTGTTTCTTTCACAGAGATACTTTCGTATATTCCCGCAAAAATCCATTCATCTTTGTGCCAATATATAAGTGACAGAATATATTTTCTTTGAAAATTTTTCTGCGTCTGCTCTTCCTGCCATACTTTATATTTTGATTGATCTTGAAGAAACAAACGTAAAGGTAAAAATGTATCTGTAGAGCCTCTTCCACAGTGCACTTTAAACTCTAATTCCTTTTCTTTTAAAAACGGCAATACATCTTTTACCTTCATTCCCTCACTCCTTTATTTTTCCAAATATGATATCTTTTTGCCGTGATTCTGTGCATACTCAATTTCAGATCGTGTACTCTCTCCGATATAACCACCCACATTAATAACATAAATAGAATCGGCCATATCTATGTTTCGCTTATGCATGTCATCCAACATCTCTTTTGTCTTGGTCAGGGTTCCTTCATCCATATTTTCCCAAACTTACTGATCACCTGAATGTCCAAATAGTCCTACACTTATAACAATATTACCTTCTAATGTAAGTCTCTTCTGTGCTTCCATAAATTCATCTTTAAAACGTGTGCTTCCACATAGGGTTACTACCGGATAATTTCCAACCATTAAACTGCCTCCGCAAAATAATCAGTTACAATCTTCTCTAGCTGACCAGCTATTTCATTAAAGGGTAAATTCAAATCTAAAGAACCAACTGTTATCTTGTTTCCTCCCATCGAAAACTGATTAGCCGGCTGGAACTCTTCACTTGTCTTTGCATATAAAAGCATTCCAGCTACATTGCCAGTCTGGTCCTTATCCCAGTTCTTTACATAAGTATAAATCTGGTACAAATTGGCATTTCTATATGTCTGAACATCAAAGTTTGACTGCATCTGCTGACCATAATATTTTGCATCTAAGATTAAAACTCTTCCATCTTTCGATTTAAGCGTTATATCAGTAATCATGTTTGGAAGCCACGTATCATTGTCATCATCAAGGTTCCACTGTACTTAATCCGGATTAGCCCTTAATTCTGGATGATGATACCGGAAAATATTCAAGGATAAACTTTTCATAAAGATGACTCATTCTCTGATCATCAAGGAATGTAGCCATCTTTATCATTCCCTGCTCAGTAGAAAGTAATAATCCATCAATCACAAGTCTACAAATGTTCAATAGCATCCTATAACTATGATTATTCCTCTGATATCGAATTCTATCCCATTTGATTGCTGAAGGCTCAATGTAATCAACGCTATCAAAAAACAACAAGTCTTTTTTCAAAACTGACTTATTTTCAATCTTCACATTACCTTGCTTAATCAATAACGTAATTGTAGTTTTAATGACACCATGTTTTCTATTAATATAACCGACGTAACTATTCTTCATCATAAAAGTCATCAAGTACATATGTTGTTACAGGTGTAATATAAAGTTCATACTTAATAATAAGCCTTACCAGATCATTGCCATCAATTAACGTTATTGGTGTACCTTCTCTTGCTGCCTCCCTTGCTGCATTAGTAAATCTGCTATTTGTAATAAACACTCCATAATCTGCCTGAAATTTATTCATAGCCCCCAAAAACTGATTTATATCAGGCTCACTCACAGGAGCTGTGTTATATCGTTTACATTGAATTACAACTCTGGTTGTTCTGAAATCATCATCGTCTGTATGATATCCATATCCATCAATTCCACCATCATTCGATATTTTAATACCCTTATCCGTAAACTGTACTCCCATTTTAGTCAGTAATGCTCTCGAGAATTGTTCAAATTTCTTAGGAGACATATTTGCTATTGCACTTTGCAATTTGACCTTAACATCATCCAATATATCATCAGCATTTATACTGTTTTCATCTTCGATTTCTTTTGGCATTACACTATTCTTCTCTTTATTCTTAGCTGATTTTTCTTCCCAATAAACAGCTGCCTTTTCTCGAACTTCCTTCTTAACATCAAAATTTAAAACATCAACAGCGGCTCCTTTTTCCGTTAATGTCACAAGTGGTTTATATCTAACATATGTAAGGAATCCCAAATAACTTAACTCTTTAAGAGCAAAATTAAACTTAAAATCAAATTTCTTATATTTAGAACCGGTTTTATTAGATGTATATAGCTTTTGTTCAAATTCAGCAATCTTCTCGTCTTTTTCACTAATTCTATCCCTAATTTCTGCTCTCTCCAATTGACCACCGGCTTCTTGTAGCACTTCTATGATTGGCTTTATTAAGTATGAAACTTGTTCCTCTGTATTTAATGTATCGTAAAACATTATGTGCCTTCCTTTTCTTTGCATATTTGTTATTTATTAAATAATATCCAATATTCTTGTAATATGATAGCCCATATCATCATAATTATTTCTCTGATAAATGATTATTTACAGACTTTTCTTCATAGTCTCTAGGCAGCTAATCCTCTTAGCTGCCTACCCGCCAATGGAATATTTGGATTCAGGCATTACCCTTGCCTTCCTACGGTCATTCTTATTATATTCTCAAACTAATTTACTATTCCTATAAGAACAGTGTTTTATCATATAATTCTTTCCAATTCGCTGGTAATACATTCATCATATATATATATATCAACTTTTGTTTTTGAAATAAGTTTTTCTAATTCCTCTGCCAACATATCAGCATCTTTTTGTGGTAATATCTTCTTCAATGCATATAATCGTGAATAAAGATTTGTATTATCCGGAAGTACATCTGCACTATCCCTATTATCTGGAATTACCACAGAAGAAGTCATACCAACCACCATAGAAGGATGCGCACAATAATTTCTTAGATTTCTAACTGCATCTAACCATGTGTCCATCTGCTTTGTTACTTCCTTTTTATAGTTATTTTGTGAATATGTATAAGCTAATAAATGTAACAGAGGATAGGAAATTACAGAAATAAGTATCCCATGTTACATTGTCATCATCGACATGCCAGAATAGGAATGTAGCAATCGGATAATCCAAAAGAATGGAGTCCCACAGCTTTTCAATCTGCTCCATGCTCCATACATACTATCTTTGGAACGCAGGCATTACGTACTTGCCATCTTTTATATTCTGAATACCCTCATATATCGTAACGCTGCTGTCAATTAATACGCTCATGTTTACTCCCCTCCCTGATAAAAGCTATTTTTGTATTGCAGTAAGACTGTCTCAACCTCACTCCAAATCCATACTCTTTCACCATCATCTTCAAAAACTTTTCCATGTGATTTAGGACCGTCAATCTTCATCTGTGAATAGTTGTTTTTGAAAGTCGGAACATACAGGTCGGGATGATTCTTATCACTACACAGCCTCTCCATCATTGTCAAAGTAGCTTCTCCGGCAATATCTACTGCCTCGAAGTATGCTCTGATAATTTTGTGGTTGTACTGAGTAGGTTTTAATGACCATATAGGAATACGCTGAATTGCTTTTCCGTAATAATCTTTGCTTTCATTAGCCCTACTTGCAGCCTTTGGATTGTATTCCTGAGAGGCCTTTTCAAACGATTTTGCAATATACCAACGCATACAGGTTTCAATAGCTACATTCTCACTCTCATTTGTAAGGTTTAATGCAAGGCAAAACTTCTCATATATATCAGAATCTACAGCAAAACAAATTTTCTTTTCCATACTACACCGCCTCTCAAAAGGTACAATAATCTATTATCCAGTATAACTGTTTTATTAGTGTTTTGTCAATACTAATCGACTCTTGAGTATATACAAAAGTACCCCGCCGAAGCGAGGCGCCAATAATCTGAACTGTATTTACCTGTAGATATCCACGCTTGTGCCGGATTTGAATTCCACAATAACTTTCTCATGAACAATATTCAAATATGTATCAAGACTCATTGCCCTTCTGCCATTTTCAACACTTTTGATAGTATCCAATGATACATCCGCCCGTTCTGCAAGCTCTGCCTGCGTAATTCCAAGCCTTATGCGTTCTTTTCTGATATTCTCTGCAATAATTTCGTATATGTGCTCTCTTTTCCCCATAGCCCCATCATCCTTTCTGACTTATCGCATTATATCAGAAATTATTATGGGTTTTAGGAAACTGTAATCCTTTGACATTTTCGTGTAATACTTTGCATATTCCTTCTAAACACCAATCTACTTTTACACTGAAATTTAAAATTTCAGCAAAATGTATATAACAATATGAGAAAAGCCCGTGGCAGATCCACGAGCTTTATCTCCAGTTTGAAGCATGGATATTAATAGTTCCCTGCTTTTATTTAATGTAACATACACCTTTACTTAGATACATGTGTAAAATCCCAGTGCGAAAATCCGTCTACATAGCAGGTTTTTGTTTCAACCACATATCTTTCCATGCCGCCTAATGCTTCATTATATCTTTTTTTATATTTTATCTCAACGACCTTATATGTATAATACATAGGACGATAGGTGCATCTTTTTTGAGGGATAATTTGACAACGGTCTCCACATGCGTTGGTTGTCGAAGAAGAATACAATTCTTCGTCGCTCTCCATTCCTACACAATTCTGTCTTTCATCGTCTGCTTTCATCTCATTACTAACATTCAATGGTAAAGTCTGATCAGCCATAATCAAGCCCTCCTTATGAATGTTTTTATATCATTGCATCTGCTACTGATAAAACAGCAGGTGCCTTGCTACCTTAAATAGTATACCACAATCTATGCGGTCTTTGTTGTACTTTTTTCAGCCTTGAACCATGCCTTTGCATTCGGGACAACTACCTTTGATGAAGATACTGTATGGCTGTCACTAGACCAAATGGCAGAGCTTTTTCAAAGAGATAAATCTACTATCTCAAGGCATATCAAAAACATATTTGAAGAAGGTGAATTACAGCAAAATTCAGTTGTTGCAAAATTTGCAACAACTGCCTCTGACGGAAAAACATATCAGGTAGATCACTATAACCTTGACGTCATTATCTCCGTCGGCTACCGTGTAAAATCCCATCGTGGTACACAGTTCCGTATCTGGGCTATAGGAATCATAAAAGAATACATGAAAAAGGATTTGCCTTAGATGATGACCGACTGAAAAGACTTGGCGGTGGCAATTACTTTGATGAATTGCTTGCACGTATCAGAGTCATCCGCTCATCAGAAGAAGTATTTTGGAGAAAGGTTCTGGAAATCTATGCAACCAGCATTGATTATGATCCCCATGCTGAAAGCTCTGTTCTTCAAACAGATTCAAAACACAAAGAACCAATGTATATGAAAGACTGGCTGGAAACCATTGACGATTATCTGAAAATGACCCGACATGATATTCTTACCAGTAGCGGTCGCATCATCCATAAACAGGCTATTGAAAAAGCTCATGCGGAATATGATAAATATAAGAATCGACTGGATGATACACTCTCTCCAGTCGAAAAGGATTTTATTGAAAGTATTGGTATGTTAGAACAAATTAGCGACAGCTCAAAAAAGTAGCGATTATGAAGTGGTTGCCCTTGCTGAATTGTGAATATCTCTTGGGTGTTAAAAAGGAAAAATAAGCAGTTATCTAAATTATAACTCACAGACCACTGCTTAAATTTTTATTAAAGCGATACCCTACTCCTCATACAGTCTGTATGTAAATCGGTTTACTTGAATTATCTTCTATTTTTCCACGCAGGTTGCGGATATGGCTCATGACAATATTATAATCACCAAAATATGGCTCTTTCCAAACAATATTATATATTTTCTCCTTGCTAAATACCATTCCAGCATTTTGCGCTAACAGTAAAAGAATCATTGACATTTCATAAAATACATAATATATTATTCTTATTACAGGTGTAAGATTTAAGGAGTGATTTACATGAAGAATTTACCACAAATTTCGGAAGCAGAATTTGAAGTTATGAAAATTGTATGGAAATATGCCCCCATTAACACCAATGAAATAACAGAAAAATTACTACAGACAACAAACTGGAGTCCCAAAACTATCCAAACGCTCATTAAGCGTCTTGTGACCAAGGGTGTTCTCACTTATGAAAAACAAAGTCGTGTTTTTGTTTACACACCGTTAGTAAAAGAGTGTGAATATATTAGTCAAGAAAGTAATTCTTTCTTGAATCGCTACTATAATGGTGACATTACCTCTATGCTATCTGCATACATAGAAAACGATAAACTGTCTGAAACAGAAATTGAAACACTTCGCTCCCTTCTTTCCAAGAGTTCCAAAAAAGGAGGCGATTAACATGGCTAATTTCATGATACGCTTTTTATTATGCAATGTATTGATCAGCGGTATCATCGGAATTCTTTTGATAGCCAAATGGGTATTCAGAAACAACTTGTCCAGCCGGATGCAGTATAATCTGTGGTTGCTGTTACTCGGACTTTTAGCAGTACCTTTTATGCCCTTCCGTCTAGTTAGTTTCCCGCAAATTTTCTCATGGCTCAGTAGCGTAAGAAACTCTTCCGCTTCTCATGCCGATGTTGGTGCAAATAATGTTATGGATACCGGTTTATCTGGTACTACAAATTGGATGAATGACTTTGCCCTTTCTGTAAATAAAGACACGCCATCAGTTACCGGATACATTTTATTAGGTATATGGATTGTGGGAATGCTTGCGATGATGATATTGGTAATCAAATCTTCTCTTCGTTTACGCACTATAAAGAGATCTGCACTTCCCCTTCAAAATCCGAAAGTTCGCAGACTATATAACAGATGCTTGAATGAGATGAAAATAATAAGGAATATTCCTGTATACAGTACCGCTTTTTTGAAATCCCCTATTATCGTAGGATTTTTGAAGCCATGTATTTATCTGCCAATTCATTTAATCTCAGATTATCATGAATCTGATATGAGATATATGCTATTGCATGAACTGCAACACTACAGACATAAGGATGCCATTGCCAATTATCTTATGAACCTTGCCGGAGTTCTTTATTGGTTTAACCCCTTTGTCTGGTTTGCACTAAGAGAAATGCGTAATGACAGAGAAGTTGCCTGTGACACTTCTGTTCTAAAAATGCTTAAAGAGGACGATTATGAAGATTACGGAAATACGCTGATTAACTTTATAGAAAAGGTCTCCTTTTCTCCTTTTCCTTTTGCCGCCAACCTTAGTGGAAACATGAAACAAATGAAACGTCGCATTATCAACATTGCCTCTTATGAGAAACCAACGTTTTGCAAGAAATTAAAAGGCATGACTGCTTTTATACTGACCACGGTTCTAATAATGGGACTTACACCTTTTATTTCTACATATGCAGCGGACGAAAGTCGCTACCAATGGAAATCTTCCTCAGAAAATATTTCATATGTAGATTTTTCTAAATACTTTGGAAAATACGAAGGAAGCTTTGTTTTATACGATCTGGGAAATGATGTCTGGAGCATACATGATATAGAACATGCTACGCTACGAGTTGCGCCGGATTCCACTTACAAGATATATGATGCTTTATTTGGATTGGAAGAAGGTGTCATTACACCACAGGATTCTTTTATTGCATGGAATGGAGAAAACTATCCGTTTGAAGCATGGAACGCTGATCAGACCTTGCAGTCTGCTATGGCTTCATCTGTGAACTGGTACTTCCAATCAGTGGACGAACAACTTGGTACTACTTCCGTTTACGATTATATCAAGGAAATCGGATATGGAAATAAGAACATGAGCGGTGATTTCTCCACCTATTGGATGGAGTCTTCCTTGAAAATTTCTCCAATAGAGCAAGTCGAACTTTTAACCCAGCTGCAGAATAACAACTTTGGATTTGCTCCTGAAAACATCAATGCAGTAAAAGATTCCATCTGCCTTTCTTCTTCCGATGCCGGAACATTCTACGGAAAGACCGGAACCGGACGTGTGGATGGCCAGGATGTGAACGGATGGTTTATCGGTTATATCGAAACTGCAGATAATACATACTTTTTTGCTACCAACATTGGTGCAGACAGCGATGCTACCGGAGGCAACGCAACTGAAATAACCATGTCTATCTTGTCTGACATGAATATCTGGAAATAAAGAATCGGGTAAAGGTCAATCTCTGACTTTTACCCGATTTTTCTTAATTCGCTATCTGAACAAGCCCTTTGTATTCCCATGTCGCTCCATAATCAGTTGACTGAAATACAATCCCATCTTTCTCCGCTGCATCTGTGGTAACCGTTATCGTCAATGTGTCGTCCTCTTTTTCAGGCATATTCAGGTAATCAAAATCCTCCACCGTAAATCCGCAATCGATAGCGATTTGTGGTAATTCTGAAACAAGATCCATTGGAAGTTTCATTTCTTCAAAGGTCCTTCCGCCATCGCGAGTGACATATAAGCGGGAATAGGACTGGGATGCGCCTGTAATTCCTGCAACCCCAAAGTTCTCATCATAAAATATTAAACCTTCTGCAACTCCCAATTGTCCACTGAACGGATCATCATTTATGCATTCCCAAGTAGAACCACCATCCATTGTCTTTTCCATTACATAAAATCTGCTTCCGGCAGCTGCATCCGTTATCACCAAACGCCATCCATTATTTTCATCTAAAAAGAAATACATAGTTCCATCACTTTGATCCACAGTCCAACTTTCTGTATCTTTAGCATCCTCCACCTGCTGCATCGTATTCTCCTGCTTCAATTCTTGTTGACTGACGTACTCAGGCTCCATAATATATCGAACAGGTGTGACACTATTTAAATCAGGAATATGCAAAGATACCTCAAACCCAACGATTTCTCCACCGCTTCTAAGCTGAGTAAAATTGCCGGTTCCTGTTTCAGTTCCATCACCATCTGCATCTCCCGAAATATATTGTAAGCCTTCCTCTGAACTAAAAGATCTTCGCCCCATATAGAGTATTTCATAAATCTGCTGCTCTTCAAATGTTTCAGCCCACGCCTCTACCTGACTCGTCCAGTCTGAATTGTTCAAAATTTCAATCATTGGAGACAAACGCATATCGTCACTATATTCTCCATTCACATTACCATCTATCCAAACAGTCATATCATTACTGCTGTCTGCGTCATAATCAATAAGATACGTCTTTTTCTCTCCAGCCTCATTTTTTCCATATATGAATGCATAAATCCTTTGAATCGTTCCGTTTTCATCAAATGACACCTGATATTTATTTGCAATATAGAGTTCTTCCGGCAGTTGCAATGCTTCATCCAAATCCATCAGAATCCCTTCTACACCATCCTCAAAAAGATTATTATGCTCCAGTTCTACTTCTTTTTTACGCATCCACTCATCAAGTTTCCAAGACAGTGCCCCGTGATACGGAACTGCAGAATAAACGATACGTCCACCAAAGAATAAAGTTGCTGCTATAAGGAGTATCATTTCCGTATAGAAAAGTTTCTTATTTCCATTATCTCCTGAATTAACTTCTTGATTATGCCTTTTCGAAATCAGCCAGAGAACCACTGTGCCAACCAATCCTATTATACCTAACGCCAACATCGGTATATGCCTTCTCAAGCCACCATATTGACATAGATGCCAGAATTGATACAACATAAATATATATAGTATTAAACTTACTTTTCCCGTGATTTTATAAATATATTTCATGTAAGTCTCCTTTCTTCATATCTGTAAAAATACCATAAAACACCAGTATTATCAAATCATTCTTTAATACGGTATTGGTAATCTGGTATATGCATAATTCCATCATCAAGGATTTCATTCCCCAAATATTGAAAGCTACCATCATCAGCAAACTTTACTGTAAGTTCATGGGTTATGACCGCATCATCACAAATGACCATATCACACACCGCATCCACCGTTAATGTCACTGTTCCATCCTCATTTTCTTTGATATCAATAACCTCCGGCAACGAAGTTCCAAAAAAAGTTGGTGCATAGTTAAGGCAGCCTAGTCGTACCCATACATAAGTCTGATTTTTTTCATCAAATACCGCATATTCCTGAATTTGCTCTGCTGTTACCGGAAGATATTCCATGATCAAACTCTCAAATTCTTCTTTTGGTATTCCATTTGGATAATCCTCGGCATCAAACGCTTTCTGATGTTTCATGGCATACAGATATTCATACATTCCATTATAGTCCAGTTTTTCCATATGGTCAGTATCCCAATTCGAACATAAAAGATTATTTCCCTGATACCCCAGACCTTGTACGCATCTTTCTGACATTTCCCGTTGTTCCTTAGATAATGGCTTTATTCTTACCAGACAGCTTCCGTCAACAATCTCTGTAACCTCCGGTGGTTCCGGAACACATAATTCATAACAAAACCATCCTTTATCCGTATATTTCCACTCCTTTATCCTTGCATAAGAAATATAGGACAATCCATATGTATCATTGGTGTTCCATGTAGCACACGCACTTATTAAATACATGTCCTTTCCATCAAAAATAAATTTATCTCTGCCAATGCCACCATCTGACTGCAACTCGTAAAGCACTATAAAACCAGCTTTCTCTTCCTGACAGTTTTTAAGAAAATCTTCGACTTTTTTATAATTTTCCATTGTTGCATATGCTTTCATCGTTATAACCGGATACCCTTTTTCTTTTATCCGATCCTGCATTTTATAGATTGTCTTATCATCCAGAACCGTATTAACTGCCTCCCCTTTATCTGCCTGAGTATAAATATCAGAAATAAGCTCCAGAATCATTTTACACTCATCCTCTGCTTCTTTTCTTTCCGGCTCATCTATTGGAAGGTCATAACCTTTTTCCCACTGTTCTGCAACATCTTCTTTTGCATTCTCGTTTTCTTCCGTAGAATCAACATCTCTACTATCCATCAACTGACTATCTGATGTCATATCTTTCCTTATGCATCCACATAACAGGCAACTGATCAGTACAATGAACCAAATACGCTTTTTCATAAATATTGTCCTTTCCATTCAGTCACATTTCCCATATCTCCTCTGCTGATGATGTTCTCGCATTCTTTTCATAAAAAATTCCTGTACTTACAATCATCACCAATAGAATCACAAAAATGATTCCAAACTTTTTTCCAAACCATTTCATATCTTCCATCACTGTCCTCCGTATATATCATTCCATTCATCTTCAGTTAAACGCGGTGTATGCCATGTAATGTTGTTATTTTCTTCCTCTGAAACAATGTAATTTGATACATACTGGAATCCCCCGTCAGATAATGGTCTGATCGTAACATCATGCATATATACATTTGAATCGCCTGCATACGGATATATCACATGAACGTTGAGCGTTATCGTCCCATCCGAATGTTCTTTATACCCAACCACCTCAGAATACGGATATTCTGGATACTCTATCTCATAAAATCCTCTTGGTTTATATTCGTATGTTTGAGTTTGATAATCGTAAATAGTTTTTTTCTGCAATTTATCACTGTCGATATTAAAATATTCCATAATTACATTTTCAAACTCTGTTTTGGGAATATGATAAACTGCACCTATTCCTAAATTATCATCTGCTACATATGGAAATTTTTCATTATACAACTTTGGATACAACAAATCAAACATGTCATAGAAATTCAGTTCTCCAAAATCATCCTCATTCCAATCCACTAAAAACATATTATTTAACTCATATCCTATTGGTAAAAGATATTTCTCATTTAATTCCCTGCACTTTGCATCCAATGGCAGTACACGAAATGCTACATGTTCTTCTGCCGAACTCAATGTTAATACATACAATTCTTCTGAAAAATATGTTCCGGAGAACATCATATATCCATCATCGGTATATCTCCAATAATCGGTTTGATATTCACCTTCATCCTCACTTTTCATAATCCCATCTTTGTATCCGTAATAGCATCTTTTCACATGAACCACTCCTTTTTCTGTCTGTAAATGGTAGACCGAAAATCCTCCCAGACTGCTCACTTGGAGTATTGTCACTTCTGCTTTTTCTTGTTTTTCCACCGAATCACAAAAATCTATCACATTTTGTATTTGTGTCATATCAACTCGATTTTCACAATCAACTGCCGCATATCCACATTCCCCAAATCTTTCTACAACTTTACGTACTGTTTCCATATCCTTCAGCTTATTTTTTGTTGTGGCTTCCGCATAAATATCTATCGGAATATTTATAAAATTGTCATCCATTCCTTTCTCACTGACAATTTCAATAGGTTCAGAAGATACTGGTTCTTCTGTATTCCCTTTACATCCCGAAATCCCCATCGAAAAACCTATACTAATTACCAGAAAACCACTTTTCAAGAACCTGACTATCTTTTTTGACAACATAACCGCTTCCACCTCTTCCTTTTACGTCTTCTACCATGCTGACGATCATAATAGGACGCTCCATATTCTCGTCCGTTGTAAAAACAGAAAACCATCCCAATTCAGTCCCCGTTGTATCATCTTTTGATGCTTTGATTTCTGCAGTTCCCGTTTTTCCGGCTAATATAATATCCGTTCTATGTGCTGCATAGCCAGTTCCATGAGGATTGTTTATGACTTCTTTCGTATCCTCCAAAACAGTTTGCGCCACATCCTTTGTAAATGCTTCTTTAATCCAGACATCAGGCATTGCATCTTCCTTATATGTAAGATATGGTTTTATCATATTTCCTTCATTGCAAAATGCAGAATACATACAAGCCATATGCAAAGGATTCACAAGAATCTGACCTTGTCCATAGCCACTATCAGCCAACTGTACCTCTTTTTCAATTTTTTCTGTATTGGAAAACTGCGATTTTGCCATCTTAATATCAAATGGAAGTACATCATTGAATCCCAGTTTTGTTAATGAACTTTCCATATCGTTTTCCCCAATTTTTAATGCCGCCTTTGCAAAATAAATATTATCCGAATAAATTAAAGCATTTTTTAGAATAACCGGCTCATAAGCATGAAGCGTCGTTACATAATAAGATCCCCATGAGGAATCTTTCTGCCAGCTCAATCCTTCATTCCCATAATCCTCATCTGGATCAATTGCCCCTGTTGTTAATCCAATAGCAGCTATGATAGGCTTAAACGTAGAGCCCGGACACCAGACCTGTCGAAAACGGTTATACATAGGTTTGTTCTCATCTTCATTCAGCGCATTCCACTTTTCACTTGACATGCCCCTAATAAAATCGTTGTTATCATATGAAGGTGTACTGACTAAAGCCAATACTTCTCCCGTATACTGATTGATAGCAACTGAACAGCTCTTATCATCTTTAAATTGTTCATATAATTCTTTTTGCAAATTCGAATCTATCGTTAGTTTTATATCTTTTCCATTTTCTACAATCGTGCTTACTATGATTTTTTTCTTATTGCCATTTGAATCAACAATAGTAATAGAACACCCATTCTGTCCCTTTAATTCTTTTTCAAATAATCCTTCCATTCCACTTTTTCCAATAACACTGTTCGATGTATATCCTTCCCCTGCGTGTTCTTCTAAATCTTCTGCTGTAACGTTTTGAACATATCCCACTAAATGTGCAGCAGCCTCCCCCAGTGGGTATTCCCTTACAGTGATATCTAAAATTTTCACACCTGGAATCTCTAATAATTTCTCCTGTCTGTCTTTCTCTGCCAATGTTTCCTGATCTGGCTCAATCGACATCAGTTTTAATTCATTCACCTTTGGAACTGTTTTTAATGGTACAAATGAATCATCTTTTACCCATTTTGCTGCTAATTTTTTTTCTATATCTTCTGTTTTCATTTCCAATAATTCTGCCAACTGGCTGATAGCATCATTCTTATTCTCTAAATTTCCGGGAACTACGCCTATAGAAGAAGCCACTCCCTCGCCTGCAAGCAACTGACCATTTCGGTCTATAATCTGCCCTCTCTTAGCACTTGTTGTAGACACTTTTACTTTATCTGTGGAATCCAGTTCTGGAAATATCAAAGAATCATTCCATATCAGCTTATATTTGCCTTTTTCCAGTATAAATGATGCCTTATTTTCAAAAGTTACGTTTCCTGCAACAGTATCCATAGATGTTTCATAACAGATCTCTTTTTGTTCTTTATCATAAGATGTGATATGAACTTTCATATTATCTACATCAATTCCCTCATAAATAGCAGAATTACGTTTTACAAAATCTTCCTGACTGATATTCCCAGATATTCCTGCATCAATCATTTCATACATTTGTTCATATTCTCGATTTGAAATATGAGCCATATATGTTTTAAGAACCTTCTCCGGTGATACATCAGGTACACTTTCATACCATACAAAAAAGGCAACCACCGTTGTAATCAAGCATAAATTCATGAGCCATATAATGTATATCCTGCTTTTTTTCTTTTTTTTCGTCATAGCATCTCCTTTTCTTACAGTTGTAAGATTTCATTTTAAAAAAAATTGTTCTTTCCATTTAAAAAGTTATGTCAAAGCAATCATGATTTCTTTTTTCGGTAAATAATATTCCCTTATATCTTACATCCGTAAGATATGAACGTCAAGTATTTATTTTACTTTTATTCTAAATAACAAAACATCTGGCACATCCTAAGGAAGTGGCAGAAATGGCAAATCGAAACCACACCAATCCAGTGCGATTTTATCTCAGCGATGATGAGCAGTACATCCTCAACACCAAATTCAAAGCATCCGGCATGAAGAGGATGTCTGCTTTCCTACGCAAGCTGATCTTATATGGATATGTGTATGATGTCGATTACAGTTACCTGCGAAATTACAATACGGAACTGGGACGTATCAGCTCCAGTTTAAATCAAATTGCAAAGAGGGTAAACAGCACCGGAAACATTTATCAAGAGGATATAAACGAAGTAAAGGAGTTGATGAATGAGATATGGCATACACAAAAATCCATGCTATCAAAGCAACCGTTGATAAAACCATAGAATATATCTGTAACCCGGACAAAACCGATGAACAAATCTATATTTCGTCTTATGCGTGTGCGCACGAAACTGTGGCGATTAACTTTAAATATACGCTTGACCATTGCAGGGAAAACCGTCCCAACAAAGCCTACCATCTGATACAGGCTTTTGCTCCGGGCGAGGTCGGTTATGAGGAAGCGCACCGCATCGGAAAAGAGCTTGCAGACAAGATTTTAGAGGGGAAATATTCATATGTTATCACCACGCATATTGATAAGGGGCATATACACAACCATATCATCTTTTTGATAGAAGTTTTGGAGCTTCGGAACAGGCTCAGCGATATACAGCAGGAAGCAATCTATTTCAGAGGGTGCTATGACAGCGTTGGGTATCTCAAAAAGGCAGCAATTTTATAACCAAGAACGGCAGCGTTGGCGTTGAGCTGATGCCGTCTTTTGCATAGAGACACAGGTAGAAAAATATGTCGTAATATGCTATAATAAAATACAAGGTTTGGTCGAAAGGATTGTGAATATGAAAGTTTATATCTTAGCTTCGCTTGATAATATCCCATTTGCAGAAAAACTTTTAAGCAACATAAGAAATGCAAAGATTATTTCAAAGCCATCAATAAATGAAATTGGTTCAGATATTAATGTAGCTCTAAAACGAAAAATGGAGAGTGCAGATGTCGTTTTAGCGATAATTGATGAAAAATTCTCTGATAGTGTATCTCTTAATTTGGAGTTGCAGTTGGCACAAATGTCAGTACGAGAAAATAGAAATAAAGTGTTAATTCCAGTTGTTTTGAATAAGGCAGATGTTCCTAAATGTATAGAAGGAACATTATATATCGACTGCATTTCTGATTCTGAGCAAGATTTATACAAAACACAATTGATGATAAAAAAGGTGTTGACACATAGAAAATATATTATAAGAAAGGGCAATCTAAAGGAAAAAAACAGTAGAACATCTTCTATGATAATTATGACTCTTGTCATTGAAATGTTTGCAATGCTTTTCATTGTTCTATTATTTAAGGAAAATCCTTTTCAAATGGGAAGTATTGGGGACGAGAGTATTATTACTATAACATTCGGAATAGCCTTTGTGATGTTAGCTTTTGTAGCTCTTATAACGAGCTATTTATCAATTATGAAAAGACGTTGGCAAGAAGATGATGAAGAAGAATTAGAGTCTTATTCAAGACGATTAAAACGAGCTATAGTTCCAGAAGAAATAAAACAAGAAGAAAAAAAGAGTTCTGGAAATGAAGGTAAGAAAAAGGAAATTGATGCTTTAGAGCGTATGCTGATTAACCTTGAGGATATTAAAGAGTTTTATACTTGGAGTCAAAAGCAGGCTAAAGCATCATTCATTTTAGCTGTAATAATGTGTATTTCTGGATTTGGTTTAATGATAGTTGCAATACTGATACCTATTGTATTCAGATTGAGTTTTCAGATGTCAATTATCCCAGCTATTGGAGGAGTTATAACAGAGTTAATTGCAGGAACAGCACTGGTAGTATATCGTAATTCGTTATCACAACTCAATCACTATCATAAAGCCTTACACGAGGACGAGCGTTTTTTATCAAGTGTAACTTTGCTTGGAAAATTCAGTTCAGTTGAGGCACAAGATGATATGTTACGAGAAATAATAAGAAGCGAAATACAAATGAATTTAGCCGAATTGCAAGAAAATGAAAATAGGGAAGCAGGCAATTCAAAATAGTATTTTAAAGTGTCTAATTGCAGAAAGAACATATTAAAGTGGTATTTGTTGGTATCTAATGTTTCCTCATGGTTGTATGGGGAATAATTGAGACTATGAAGAAAAGTCTGTAAATAATAATCTTCTATGATAATGATTGAGCTGGAAGCGCTAAATTGGAGCTTCCAGCTCTTGCTATATATATACGACATGATTTCGGGCATGTCAAGAGCAGACGTCAAAAACGTCCTTCTCATCATGCATATAGATTCTGTTATTCTGGGAGTCGTCCCTCATACATAATGCTGAGTTCGCCGTAGACCTGTCCCCAGTTCCGAATGCTCATAGTCCATTTTTTAGTGGCTTCGAAAGTTGCCAGATACAGGGCTTTCAGGAGCGCTGTATCACTTGGAAATACGCTTCTCTGACGGTTGAGCTTACGGTAGGTAGAATTCAGACTTTCGATAGCATTTGTCGTGTAAATAACCTTTCTGACATCCGGTGAGAACTTAAAAATCGGTGTTATTGCATCCCAGTTATCATACCAGCGTTTCATGGAATTTGGGTATTTTGCGGTCCATTTTTCAGTAACTCGATCCAGAGCCAGTCTAGCCTTCTCTTCATCGGAAGCATGGTAAATCGTTTTTAGGTCGGAAGCGAACGCTTTTCTGTCCTTATCCGGAACATATTTTAGCGTGTTTCTTACCTGATGTACAATACATCTCTGATACTCCGTTTTGGGGAATGCAGCGACAATTGCTTCTTTAATGCCACTAAGACCGTCAGTGCAGATAATCAGGATATCCTTTACACCACGATTCTTCAGCTCATTCAGGATGGACAGCCAGTATTTTGAACTTTCATTATCACCGACAGTGATTGAAAGAACCTCTTTTTTCCTTCTGTGTTGATGCCAAGAATGATGTAGGCAGCCAGCTTTTTGATTACTCCATTATCGCGTACGGAATAATGGATGGCATCTATATAGAGGATCGGATATACCTCATCCAGCGGTCGATTTTGCCAGTCTTCGATCTGAGGCAGGATTTTATCTGTAACGTCTGAAATAAAGCATTCTGATGTTTCAAAACCGTAGATATCTTCGATGGTTTCGTTATTTGTAATCTATCTGTTATTGATTCATAGCCATAATGATTTGAATCGCTGATACAATCCTTGCGGCATCTTCTGCTACATTTATACCTGTTATTATTTAAAAAATGAATAATCCTCACAACCGATAATAAAATTCTTTCTTACTGTGTAGATTTTATGTATCATTTGTAAAATTCATAGCAATAAAGTTCATAACTGTCAACACAATCATCAAAACCCATTTTATAAATTTTAGCTTCATGCTCGTCTGCTATATCAAACAAGCAATCAGCATTCTTATCAGAACAATCTCTTCCAATATAAATCGCTTTTGGCTTTGCATCAATGAAAGGCATCCCTTTTGCAGTCGAAGCAATGATACACCTATACTCCTTTTCATATGACCATGATGAATGTTTAATATTGTAAAGCAACTGCGGAAGATATATAAGAGTTTTATCCTCCAACATCGTCACTAAGTTCCCCTTTTGATGCGTTTCATCTATGGATTTTACGAGTTTTTGAACTTGCCTCACCATTTCCGATGAAATATCAAGTCTTTGATTTGTGTACTGAACGGGAAAAAGACAAGACTTCAAATCCATACTATCTTTTACATCATATGCAACGCAAAAACCCTTATGATTATTTGCATAATGTGCCCACATTGGCATACTTTGAACTCCATTACCGGTAAAACAAGAAACTCTTACAAATTCGCTAAAATCATCAATGAGCCTGCCCCCACAATGCTTTAACCTTTCAATATTCTCCAATTCTTTAGAATTATAAAAAAATGCACGTCCATCAAAAGGATCATTGAATCCTTTGATTTCTGACATATATACTTTTCCCTTATACAGCGTATCAAGATTTTCTTCATCTCGTTTTTCAGATACATCTAAAGAATAATACTTATAAACCGTATCCGGGATATACAACCTAATGCTCTTATAAAGCGCTTTAAAAACCTCATCTCGTAATATAGCCTCATCTGGTTTAACTAGCATAGCAGACAAATTAAAATAATCTACCGGATATTCTTTACGCCATTCATTGATATCCCAGTTTTTTTCATCAAATCTCTTATTATTAGGTTTTATTTCAATATCTTCTATCCTCAACTATGACACTCCCATTTAAATGCTTCCCCACGCTAAGGAAATAGCATTTTCTTTATAGTTTTTAAATATGCTCTTCTCATGAGTTTTAAAAGTTAATGTTCTAAGGAAATCATTGCGTTCTATATCCCAATCAAAAAACTGAATAGGACTATTCTGTAGGTAATTCTTAAAAATATCAACCAAAGTATGTGTACATCCTGAATCCGTAGGAACATTTAATAAAGTAATAGCATTATCTATTGCATTTTGTGATGCGTTAGTAATAAATGGACATTTATTAAAAATAAGAATCCACCAAAACTCTCGGTATTCATAAACAGATTTCTGAACTCTTATTGCATTTATTTTTTCAAGTAAAGTTTTCTCAATGCAGCTCCTTATTTCATCAGAGTATTTTCTGTTATACTGTGAATACATTAAATAAGTTGCCCATAAAATGGGATCGTCTTTCTCCTTTATCTTCCTAACAATGCATTCTTCTTGAAGGTATGGTATTTCAATTTTTGCCTGCCTGCAAAACAGAAATAAATTAACAACATCATTTATATTTGCTTTATCAAATATAAATGCATACTTATTAATCAGGGCTTGCAATCTAGTGCTTTCTTCGAAAATATCGTATTCATCCCTCACATAACTAATTATTTGTAACAGCTTTTGTGTATTACCATAATTGGGAAAAAATGAGTATGCATAAAAAGTCAAATCCAAAAAGCTAAAAACAGTAGATCCTTTAACATCATTTTTAAAAATGGTGCATTTATCCTTATTCTTACCTATATGATTCAAAATGGAACTCAAAAAGTACGCTATTATCGTTCTGTCTTTATTTGGATAATTGCAAATCAACTCATTAAGTTGATTCATAATTGACTGCTTGGCTTTTGAGCCATACCTAACAACGTGTGATTTAAGTAAATATGGTAATACATCAGAAGTTGGTGTTTCTGCATCATCTTCTTTGGCAGATATTTTTTCTACATAAGCTTTCTGCTCTTCTTTTGAAGTAAAAAGCATGTCACACATCCTGTTTGTAAACCCATTTGTTTCGTTTAACCATCCATCAAGAATAAACGGAACTCTGCTAGAGAACAACTTAGTCTCATTTAATTGCAATAAATATTTTCGAGCAATCTCCGAATACTTTTCAACAATATGTGTTGCTAACTCCTCGCTTTTAGCAAAGATAAAAATGTCATCTACATACCTATATACATTATAATCTTGACCACACTCAACACCTGAATTAATTAATTTATTATAGACAGCCGTATCTATAGACTGTAAAAGTAATTCTGCAATCATTCTGGAAAATTCTGGTCCAACAACAATTCCATTAGATCTTCTTGCGTTTATATTTTGCAGAATTCTATCAATTGCAGAATATATATTTGAGTTACTTTCAAAACTCTTTGTATCTATTGAATCTTTTCCTATAAGCCACGTAAACGTATGTGAATAAATACTATCAAAGCAAGCTTTATAATCCGTTCTAATAAAATGCTTATATTTGCTATTTAACACAAGCCAGTCCTCCGAGGAAGTAAAGGCAGCAATAGACTTATATGGAGATATATCAAAAAACATTCCAGTCTGCTCAAGGACTTCACGTCCCATAGTTTTACTTTCTTCACTAAAATATCTTATGACCGATTTGTTCTTGTTCTTATAACATAGATTATTGTTTTTATGATGAAATCTCAATGAAAAACATGAATTCTTATTCAGTAAATTCAATAATTCTTTTTGATAAAGTTCTACAAACAACAGCATCTCAATGGCTGCTAACGGTTGAACTAAACTTATCTCTCTTACAGTGTATAAGTCTTTCATAATTGAATATTTCAAAGGCATCGATGCCCACTCCTTACCTTTAAAGAGTCCATCCGGTTTTGCCTTTGTTTCCTTCAAACGCTGAATCATATCATCAATTTCATCAGATTTACTAAGTAAAAATTCATAGAAATAGGAGTATGTAAATCTATCAGAAAGCTCCGTTGGCAATATATCAGTTAATAAATAGTCAAGATTATTTCTTTTTATATTGTTTAAGTCCATTGACATAAGCTCCATTTCGTTTAATAATATTAATGAGCATTTGATGTTCTAGTAATCTTCGGATTACACACGTCAGCTATACAAAGTATCTTTGTAACGAAGATAGTACGTTGTATCAAACTAGCATCTCTTCGGGGATGCTAGTTTATTTTTATCATTTCTAAATACTCCACCACAATGCGATAGTAATCCTTGCCATACGCCGAATAAAACGGATCTATTTTATGAATCCATTCAAGAACAACTTCTTTGGGCACACCTATGCTCTCTTCAAATAACAATGATCTATTTCTTTTCATATTTGAATATAAATTGTATATTGATTCTTCATTACTTGTTCTTTTAGGTAAAAAATATGGTCTTTTTATATCGTATTTCCGTAGCAACTGATAAAATAAATCCGACAAAAATGTTTTTGTATCCACATTTAAGTAATGACAGACATTCTGAAGTTCATTATAATTAGCAATTACCCCCTTTGTAAGCCAATCAAAATTACTACCAAGAATTTGTCTAGCAATTACTACTCTTGAAGAAAAAATTTTTAGTTGCTGTCTAAATACTTCATCGTTTCCAGTCAGCTTATAATTTATAAATGCACGCTCTATCATATTTGAATACTTAGTGCGTTTTTTTTCAGCTATGCCATATTCAAAGTCAATTATTTCATCTCTTCTTCCATTAACTGTTTTTAATATAAAAAATTCATATCCTAAAAAATTAAAGTTCTGACTCGAAACAAGATTTCGTCTTGATATATACGAAAACTTTCCAGGGCTACTGCTTAAACGTACTGGACAAGAACCAAAAACTTCAATAATTGTTTCTCTAATTATGTTTTTGATTCTATTCTCAGAGATATAGTTATTAAACATAATAAGCATGTCATCTACATATCTTTCATAAAAAAACACACCGTATTCTGAAAGTCTAGCCTTTAAAACAATGTCAAAATCCTTACATACTATTTCCGTCATCCCATTGGACAAGCACAGTCCAGCATAACAGTACTTAAAGTTCTCGACATACTTCTCTAATAACTGTTTGTCTTCTCTTTTTATTATAGAAGGCAGGATATATTTTTCATAAACATATTCAGATTTTACGCTATCAAAAAAAGATTTAAAATCAGCTCTTACGATAACAAAATCATTCATATTTTTAGTTGCAACCAATGTATTGAATAATAAGTTAATTATTTTGCTTCTACTTGCATATTTAATATGAAACGCCCTATCTAACTGTTGCTTCAAATAGTGACTGAGCATATTTTCAACAGACAGTTTGGGAAAAGAGTAAATGACTCTTTTCTTACCTGATTGTGAATATACCTCCCTCGAAAAGGACGAAAAATCATATGTCTCAGTCTGAATTGCATATCTACACTCTTCACACCAGTCATCAATTTCATCTTCTGTGAGAGTGTAATCTATCTTGCGAATCACTCCTCTTATATTTTCCAACTACATTTTTCTTCCATCCTCTCTAATGTAGTCATTCTCCTAAATTAGGATCTGCAAGAGCCTTCATAAACGCTTCCATATCTATTGGCGGCAAATGTTCCGTTGCCTTGTCCCAATCAAGAATTTCATAATTAAAATGAAATTTTTCTTTGTTTTCGTTATAATAGCCCTCTGCTACCGCGCACATAATTAAGCATATCCTTCTTATACTCATCCTATATGATCTGCTATGCTGACCAAACATATCCGAAATTCCACTACCATCAGAGTAAATATCAAAATCATTCTTACTTTCGATTTTCAACACAAAGTGATCTATTGGTAGGGACTCATTCTTTTTTGTGAGGCGTTCGTTATCTACATTAGGATTACCTTCATGCAGTAATGAGCACCTCAAGCTGTATATAACACTTCCAGATAAATAAGGCATTCCTTCATCAGTTGTTTGATGAGGATTCTTTTCGTAATAACCTATTTCTTTGTTATACCAGTCTATATAACGTTTTTTACTACTTTTCTCATTCGGATACTCAGCCTTACCGCATATATCCGGTAATGTGAGTGCTGTGCTAAGCGCTGCAAAATATAAATCATGATCAAGTGCAGCCCTTATATCATCAACTATTCTTTGTACCATCACGCTATCCTACCAGTCTTGTAGCATTTTCATTGATATCATTAACGATCGAAATAATTCTCTTCTGATCCTCCGGTGAATAAAGCCTTACAAAAGGCATCGGTCTATCAAATGGAGGTTTAAGAAGAATCGACATATCATCTATGTATCCGTGCTCCTCAACATAAGCAATAAGATTTCTAACGAAAGCAATCTGTTGACTATTCCACTTATGCTCATCAATATATTCTGAGAAAAGCTGCATAGTCGCGTCATGATCCATTTTTACAATTCTTCTTACAAGCTTACCTAGTGTAGTATCCTGGAACGTTCTATCATAATCTTCTTGTGTTCCAAGCTCTTCAGTAAATATCTTTGATAACATCTCATAGTCACCTGCTGTAAGAGGTTGATTATGGCGAAGCTTATATATTGGTAAAGTGTCTGCATGAGTTGTAAGGTATGAATTTACCTTCTTTTCATAGTCTTCAAAGTCCTCAGAATTATCAAATTCCACACCTTCTGTACGTTCAGTCCAAGTGTCCTCAAATTCTGTGTAATGAATAGCCTCACCTTCGCTCTTCGCAAACTTCATCAAATCTCGAATGCTCTTTCTCATGCGCTCCAATTCCATGATGGAAGCTTTATCCCAGTATTCATCCTGAACAATCATCTTTAATTCATCAGCTTTACTCTTTACGGCTGGAATAGTCATTTTCTTTTCAAGTAGTATGTTTCCTCGCTTTTGAATGACAGTCTGATATCGTTTTAACCCCTTTCCCTTTCGAATCTGATTCAACATGATTCCATAAATCAGGTTATCAAAAACAAGTGCATCATCATCTTCACCTTTTTCACTTACTAAAGGGGCGATATGCTTACATAATTCTGTCAAATCAAGATCTGATAAACATGTAAATATATCTTTATTCTTATATTTTTCTACGTATCTTCTATGACGTTTAACATCAATACGCTCATCTTTTAATTCAATGATCTGACCATGAACTTTATCCACTAAGGCTGATCTAAATTCCTGATACTCATCGTCCATAAAATCTGCGCTCTGCAAGTGAGCAATCAAACTTGCTCTATTTCTGCAGAGCATACAAATAACGGAATCTGTTACATCAGATTCTTTACCGTTCTTATTCTGTCGGAAGAACTCAAAATTACCAAGATAATCAAAGATATAGAAACATTCCTTATCTCTACCGTCACCAAAAAGGTTAGGACATTTTCTTGTGCCTCGTCCTATCATCTGAGTGAACTTAATCTTACTCTTAACCTGTTTAAAGAATACAAGGTTTACAACTTCCGGAACATCAACACCTGTGTCCATCATATCAATAGAAACAATAATCGTTGGTTCTCCCTCTGGGTCTTTAAACTTTTCAATAAGGTTATCTGAATAATCTTCCTTATATGTGACGTATCTACAGAATTCACCACCATACTGAGGATATAAATCATTGAATCTATCAACGATAAATTTAGCATGAGGTGTAGTCTGTGCAAAAATAATTGTTTTTCCAATGTGATTACCAGAAGCATCACGTAACCCACGAGTCATAATGTCATCAAGCACCATATCAACGGTTTGCTTATTCATTATCTTCTCATTGATTTTCTGCGGTGGCTGATATTCTGGCATATTTCCATCTTCGTCTACAAACTCATTTTCATATGCTTCCTGTTCATCTTCTGACAAATCATCATAATGAACACCTTCTTGCATAATCTGCGTAGAAACCTCAATGTTATAATAAGGCACTAAGTAATGATCAACATCTCTTGCAGTTTCATACTCATATGCATATGTGGGCAATTTCGGAGGGCATTTAAAAAAGCTATATGTGGACGCCGCATCCATATTTTTAGGAGTAGCGGTCAAACCAACTATATAAGCATCAAAATACTCAAACAAAGCTGCATACTTGTTATAAATACTACGGTGTGCCTCATCAATGATAACAAGATCAAAATGTGCTTCGCTAAATAGCTTCTTTCCGTCCTTTTTCTTTTCTTCATTTATGGCATTAAGCATAGTAGGATATGTCGAAAAGACCATCCTTGCATTCTTATCATCTTTGTTCTCAACCAGATTGCAATATGTATAGTTTGTACTTCCAAGGTACTCCATGAAAGCGGCTTTTGCCTGTCGCACTAATGCTTTTCTATCTGCCAAAAACAGGACATTCGTAACATATCCTCCGCGACTTAAAACGTCCGTCAATGACGCAGCTACTCTTGTTTTTCCGGTACCTGTAGCCATAACAAGCAAGGATCTTCTTAGACCCTTCTCTACATTTTCGCAGACAGCTCTAATAGCAGCTTTCTGATAATATCTATCCGTTATTGCTTCATTGATTTTGATTTCAGATAAAGGTTTACGCATCTCTCTGAGATTAATAAGATGCTGAATATCCTCCTCTGAAAACAATCCACTTACAGGGCGTTGTGGTCCTGATTCTTTATCCCATAAGTATGTTTCAAAACCATTAGTATTAAAAATCAACGGTTTCTTTCCAGTGGCAACCTTGATACACTCGGCATATAATTCCGCCTGATGTGTTCCCTTTCTTGCGTCCAAACTTGTCCTTTTGGCTTCAATTAATGCAATGATATCGCCATTAGCTCCATATAAGACATAATCTACATAGCCTGTTCCTTTGCCATCACTAGACTCAGGCTTAGGCATGCCATGAACTTCAAGTTCAATTTCAACGCAGTTTCTCTTACGATTCTGAGAAAACTCCCAACCAAGCATACGTAAATCCGCATCAATAAATCTTTTACGAGTCTCAAACTCAGACATATCCTGAGAAGAATAGTTTCTTGTCTTTTGATGCTGAACTTTTGATTTAGAAAGTTCTTGTCTTTGCTCTTCAATCTTTTCTAAAAGTTTTTGTATCTCCTTATCTTTTTGATCAATAAGGACAGACGCACTTTGTTTTTGCTTTTCAATTTCTTCTTCTAATCTGCTTATGGACTGATTAACGTCATCTGTGCTCCGAGGAATAAGAGTCTCATCAAACTTTCGCTCTTCGTAGTCAGCTCCATAGCAGTAATCTATCCATTCAACAAAATCAAATAGAATAGATAACGATAATACGGCATCTCCCCTTGTGTATTTATTACCTGTATGAATACCGTAATTACCCATTCTCACAATATATTGCATATGAGAACGAATCTCAGCGTCCACTTCATTCTGAAATGCAGGATCATGCAATAAATCCTGAAGAGTATATCTGCCAGATGGCAACTGTAAAAACTCATCAGCTGCATATAACCATTTAACAGCAAGCTCCAGTGCTTTTCTTGAACCTGAAACACTTAATGCCGGAGCTGATGAGGCAACATTTTCTGCATCGATACATGCATCCGCAAACAACTCATATTCCTTATTTTCTTTTAAAAACGAAAAATTGGATTTCATGTAGCTAATCTCCTTCCCAATACATTTTTTTTTATCTTATATATTGCCAATTTCGATTTGTCGATGGCTCCAACAAATTCCACAAAGGATTGTTGTAAAG
>OCHG01000509.1_pt1 | contig 36572 bp, 28 predicted proteins | sample 1538801 | NCBI WGS metagenome assembly OCHG01 (sample SAMN04571727, study PRJEB22368) | human gut metagenome | biome: human gut; material: stool | host: Homo sapiens | place: Luxembourg | collected 2012-09-20 | reverse complement strand
TTGGAACAATGTTTATTAGTTTATACAATAAAAAATGAACTAGCACAATGAGTATATTATATGTAGTATATAAATATTATTAGAGAAAAAGATAGACAAATTTGCCTATCTTTTTCTTTTTTTATTATTGTACTCGTTTAAACATCTTTTCCAAATCATAAGTACTAAATTTTATAATAGTTGGTCTGCCGTGTGGGCAAGTGTATGGTAAAGTTGTTTGAGCAAGTTCATTTAAGATTATCTTCATCTGTGTGATATTTAAGACATCGCCTGCTTTGATAGCTGCTTTGCAAGCTGTCATAGCTAAGCAAGAATGACGGATTTCTTGAGGAGTAGGTGTGTGCAACTGAGAAAGTGAAATTAAAATTTCGCGGAAAATATCTTCACTTTCTTGTGGTTTTATATCAGCGGGAACTTCTTTTAAACGGATTTGATTTTGTCCTGCTAATTCTACGTTAAAGCCTAAATCATATAAAATTTGTTGATTTTCTTCGATTAGAGTTAATTCACTATTATTTACATCTAAAAATAAATGCATTAATAATGGTTGAACAGGAATTCTCTCAGTTTGTTTAGCAAATTTATCATATAAAATGCGTTCATGTGCAGCATGTTGGTCAATGATATACATTCCTCCATTAGGGCCTTGAGCAACAATGAAGCAATCATCAATTTGCCCAATTGGAGTTAGGTTGACAGCTTCTTTTAATAGTTGAGTAGAATTTTGACAATTTGTTAAGTTTTCTTTAGATGAAATATTTATATCTGTTTGAGGCTTTGTGGTAGTATTTGTTTGGTAATCTTGAATGGCGGTTTCTTGAATAGTATTGCTGTGATGATTAGATAAATTAGGGTGAAGTGTTTCTCTTGCTTGGCGAAATTTATTTAAATCTGCTGTTAAAGGAGTTGTATTATTTTTTAATGATGATGTATAGTTGATTGAATTTTGTTTAAATGAATTTGCAGAAGTAGAGGGCATATTTTCTGATAAATCCATATTGATTTGTTCAGGCACTGTTTTTTCAATATGCAATGCTTTATCTGTTACAGGAATAGCAAAATCACTTAAAGCTTGATTATCACTAGGTTTTACAGCTTCTAAGACAGCATGGTATATAGTCTTGAATAATAAGGATTCATCTTCAAATTTTATTTCCGCTTTTTGAGGATGTACGTTGATATCAATAGTTCGTTTGTTGATTTCGATATTTAAAATAACAAATGGATATCCAGATTTTGGCAGTAACGAATGGTAAGCATTGTCGATTGCTTTGGAAATAATTCTGCTATTGACTACGCGACCATTGATGACGAATGTTTGCCAAGAGCGAGAACTGCGGATAATAGCAGGTTTAGAGATGAAGCCAGTTACTTTGATATCGTCAGTTATCGCTTCGATGGGCAATAATTCTTCGCTGACTTTAGCACCATAGATACATTCAATAGCATCATATAGAGAGCCATTACCTGGGGTAGTGATAGCTATTTTATTATTATTAATCAATTTAAAAGCAATATTAGGCTTAGATAAAGCTAATTTTATGATGAAATCATTTATTTTATTTGCTTCTGTGGTAGTGGTTTTGAGAAATTTTTTACGAGCAGGTACATTGAAAAATAAATCTTCTACTTTGATAGTAGTACCGATATTACAGCCCATATCTTCAATTTCATCAATGCGACCACCTGTTAATTTTATAGTAGTGCCTAAATCATCTTGTGGGCGACGTGTAATCAAATTAAATCTTGATACAGCAGCGATAGATGGCAAGGCTTCACCACGGAAACCTAGAGTATCTATAGACATTAAGTCATCTACTTGTTTGATTTTACTAGTAGCATGACGCAAGATAGCTAGTCTAGCATTTTGATTATCCATGCCATCACCATTATCAGTAACGCGCATAAAAGATGTTCCACCAGCTAAGATTTCTACTTCGATTTTATCCGCATGAGCATCTATGGAATTTTCTACAAGTTCTTTGATTACAGAAGCTGGTCGCTCGACAACTTCACCAGCTGCTATTTTATCGACAGTGATATCATCTAAAATATGAATAGAAGTCATAATATCACTCCTCTTGTTTAGCTTGTTGTTGTAATTCGTATAATTTATTCATAGCATCAAGTGGTGTCATACTCATTAAATCTAATTCTTTTAATTGAGTGCTTATACTTACGCCGAATAAAGTTGGCATTTCTGCTACTTGCATGAATTTCAATTTTTTAGTTGGGTTAGCAGTTAAAGTTGGTGTTTTTTCTTGATAATCAGCTATTTCAGTATCATCTTGACTATCTTGAAGATAGTTTACTTCTTGGGAGGTATCATTTGTGATAGCTATATCTTGTTTTAGTGTAGTATCTATATTGTTTTCGTCAGAAATATCTTTAGAAATAATAGTTTTTTCTTTAGTCGGAGCTGTATTTTCTAAATCAATGAGAATTGTTTCCGCACGTTTTACGACTTCTTGAGGTAATCCAGCTAATTTAGCAACATGAATACCATATGATTTATCAGCACTACCGCGAATAATGCGACGTAAGAAGGTTACATCAGAGCCTTTTTCTTTTACGGCAATACAATAATTTTTTACATGAACATCATCTTCTAAGTCAGTTAGTTCATGGTAATGCGTAGCAAATAAAGTTTTAGCTCCAATATGGTCGCGTATATGTTCAATAACAGCACGAGCAATACTCATACCATCGTACGTGCTTGTACCGCGTCCAATTTCATCTAAAATGACAAGACTTTTATTTGTAGCGTATTTTAGAATATGAGATACTTCATTCATTTCTACCATGAAAGTACTTTGTCCGCTGACTAAATCGTCGCTAGCACCTATACGTGTAAAAATTTTATCTACAGGGGAAATTGAAGCTTCACGAGCAGGTATGAAAGAGCCTACTTGTGTCATTAATGTGAGTAGAGCAGATTGTCGCATATATGTTGATTTACCAGCCATATTAGGGCCAGTGATAATCATGATTTCATTTTGAGCATTATCCAAATGGGTATCATTTGGCACGAATAAATCTCGATTTAAAATGCGTTCAACAAGAGGGTGTCTTCCATCTTTGATATGGATAGTGCCATCATCTAATAATTTTGGACGAATGTAATTATATTCATCACCTGCTTGAGCTAAGCTTACTAAAACGTCTAAAATAGCTATTTCATGAGCAGTATTTTGAATGGAGCTTATTTTCGTTTTTAAGATATCGCGAAGTTCTGTAAAGAGATTATATTCTAATTGAACAATTTTTTCTTGTGCACCGAGAATTTTAGTTTCAAATTCTTTGAGTTCTGGTGTGATATAGCGTTCAGCATTGGCTAAAGTCTGTTTACGAATATAATTTTCAGGTACCATCTCTGTAGAGCTATGGCGGACTTCGATATAATAGCCAAATACTTTGTTATAACCGATTTTTAAGGATTTGATACCAGTTTTATTTTTTTCGTCTTCTTCCATTTGCTGTAAAAGACGTTTACTGTTTTTAGCGATATTGCGATATTCATCTAATTCTTGATTGTAACCATCTTTGATGAAGCCACCTTCACGGATAGAAAAGCTAGGGTCTTCAACAATTGCTTTATCGATTAAAACTACTAAATCATCATAAGTAGAAATCTTTTGATGAATATTTACTAATAATTTAGCAGTGGCTTTAGCTAAGGATTTTTTTATAGCAGGCAATACATATAATGAAGATTTTAGGGCATTCATATCGCGGGCATTAGCTGTGCCGACTTCCATACGAGTCAATAATCTTTCAAAGTCATAGATTTCTTTTAATTGTTCACGAAGATTATTACGCAAGGAAAAATCAGATACAAGATTAGCTACAGCATCTAAGCGGTCATTTATCTTTTTAGGGCTAAGTAATGGATATTCTAGCCATTTACGTAAAAGACGGCTCCCCATAGCTGTTTTGGTGAAGTCTAAAACATCATATAATGTATCTTTTTTGCCACCATCGCGAAGATTGCGAGTTATTTCTAAGTTGCGTAAAGTGTAGGTATCAATAAATAGAGATTTTGAAGAGTCTAAATAAGTTAATTTATTCAGATGAGTTAAATCTGTTTTTACTGTTTCATGTAAATATTCAAGTAAAGTAGCGATTGCCTTATGAGCGATTTTATTATCTGGGCGATTATGCACATCAAAATGTTGGAGCATGAGGTCTTCGATTTGTGATGTGATTTCAGTCAATTCATTAACTAAGCAATTGTTTAAACGAAGAGATAAGAAATTTTTTAATTCACGTTCATAAGAAAAAGGCTTAATTAATAATAATTCTGGCATCATCAAGCGATAAAGTTCGTCAAATAATAATTGGCAACGGTCAGGGCCATCATAAATACTATAGAAGCATTCGCCAGTGGAGATATCAGCACCAGCTAGATAAATAGTGTGATTTTCTTCATAGATTAAAGCTATATAATTGTTTTTACTGCTAGTCAAAGCAGATTCGTTCATCACTGTACCAGGAGTGATGATTTTGATAACTTCACGTTTTGTAAGTCCTTTTGCTTTAGGGTCGCCGATTTGTTCACAAATAGCTACTTTATAGCCTTTATTTACTAATTTATTAATATAAGATTCAGCAGCATGATAAGGCACTCCACACATAGGAATGCCATCACCTGCTGTACTTCTTTTAGTTAAAGTGAGTTCTAATTCTTTGGAAACGAGTATAGCATCGTCCAAAAACATTTCATAAAAGTCACCTAGACGAAAGAATAATATTTGGTCTGGGTGTGCATTTTTTACAGTTTGATACTGTTGCATCATTGGAGTGAGTTTCAAAATTTACGCCTCCAATTCACCTTTTAATACCCATGTCTGTGGATGTGTGATTTTTACTTTAACTAAATCGCCGATTTGTTCATCTTTATGATCCCAAAGTATAATTTTATTTGTACGAGTATGACCTGTATAGACATTAGGATCTGTTTTACTAGGCCCTTCAACCATAACTTCTACTGTTTTATTTAATAAAGATTGATTTATTTCTAAGCTGATTTCATTTTGAGTGTCCATTAATTTATGGAGACGTTCTTTTTTGAGTTCTTGAGGAACTTGATTTTCCATAGTAGCTGCTGGTGTACCAGAACGTTTGGAGTACAAGAATGTATAAGCTGCGTCATAGCGAATTTCTTTTAAGAATTCAAGCATTTGAGCGAAATCTTCATCTGTTTCTCCAGGGAAACCTACGATTAAATCAGTAGTGAAACTAGCTTCAGGGAATTGACTACGGATTTTAGCTACAAGTTCTTTATAATAAGCTGTAGTATAACCGCGGTTCATAGCTTTGAGCATTTTGTCAGTACCATATTGAACTGGTAAATGGAAATGTTCACAGATATGTTTGCTATTTTTTATAGTTTCGATAACTTTATCTGTTAAATCACGAGGGTGAGAAGTCATATAGCGAATACGTTCAATGCCTTCGATTTTATCTACCATAGCAAGTAAATCGGCAAAGTCAGCATCATCTCTATCTTTTCCGTAGGAATTAACATTTTGACCGAGTAAAGTAACTTCTTTTACACCATTTTGAGCAAGTTTTGTTATTTCAGCAACGATTTCTTGTGGTGCACGACTGCGTTCACGACCGCGAACGTAAGGAACGATACAATAAGTACAGAAATTATTGCAACCATACATAATAGGAATGAAAGCAAATAAAGAATTATTTTCTGCTGGTTCTACATTTGGTGGCATATCATAATCACCAGCTAATTTGACAATATGACCACGAGAAGCAAAAATTTCTTCTAATACAGCAGGTAAATCATACATTTTATTTGTGCCGAGGACAAAATCTACATGAGAAGCTTTTTTGAAGATGGCATCACCATCTTTTTGTGCCATACAACCTGTGATACCTAAGATTAAATCTGGTTTTTGTTGTTTTAAATGTTTGATTTCGCCAATTTTGCCGTAAATTTTCTTTTCGGCACTTTCACGAACACAGCAAGTATTGATGATGATAATATCAGCGTCTTCTAATTTTTCAGCAGGTTTATAGCCCATGCGTTCTAATTGACCTGCGAAGCGTTCCCCATCAGAAAAATTCATCTGACAGCCATAAGGTAAAATTTTATATAATAATTGTTTATGATTTAACAAAAGATACATCCTTTCTAAAAATAAATTGAATTGTAATTAAATAACTAAGATAAGAATAGCCACCAGCTAATTAATACTGGTGGCTATATCCACAATAAAATAATTATATCATTTTCTAAAATGGACTTCAATACTTAGTGATTTTGAAGACGGCAAGTATAATTTTGCAGATAAGGTGTATTAGTATGATGAACTTTAACATAAATTTTTATTTTAGATTTTTGATGATTGAAAAAAATGATTTTAATTTTTGTTTTAAAATCTTGATTTTGTTACGAAAAATAAAATTTTAAATACAAATATATATTATAAAAAGAAAAAATATAGAGTGTTTATTATATCGCGTATATCATTGATAATATGAATAACTTTGGTATAATTATACGATAAAGATATAAGATAAATGCAATTAATTAATAAAATTTAAAAGAGGAGTGGTCAATAGATGAAGAAAAATATGAAAAAAGATATTTTAGTTATGGGTTTTGCGATGTTTGCTATCTTTTTTGGTTCAGGTAATTTGATTTTTCCACCAATTATAGGTTTAGTATCAGGTGAACAAGTTGGCTGGGCAATTATAGGTTTAGCACTTACAGGAATTTTATTTTCTATGATGGCTTTAGCTTCTGTAGGTAATGTAGGATATAATTTGCAAGATATGATGAAACATATCAATAGTTGGTGGCATTATTTATATATGGGACTTGGTTTATTAGTTGTTATCTTTGGTACTATACCTAGATGTGGCGGTGTTGCTTTTGAGTCTGGTATGTAAGGAATTTTTGGTGAATTGCCATTTATGGCGAGAATTATTTTTCTAGCTATATTTTTTGCAATATCATATTATTTTGCTATGAACCGTTCCACTGTTATTGATAAAGTGGGCAATTATTTGACACCAGCCTTACTTATTACTTTATTGGCAATTGTTGTATTAGCCATTGTAAATCCTATTGATACATTACATAGTAGCTCTATTTCTACAGCCAAAGAGTCATTTTTGAATGGATTTTTTACAGGATATAATACAGGTGATGTAGGTACAGGTATTATTTGTGCAGGTATGTTTATCACTGCTTTTCGTGAAAAAGGTTATTGTAATAAACAAGAATATAATAAAATGATGCTCGGTATTATTTTAGTAGGATTTACTTTATTATTTGTTGTTTATGCTGGCTTAGCATATTTAGGATCTCAAGGTGTAAATTATTATAGTTTAGATGTAAATGCTACATTTTTACTCACTGATTTAGTGAAAAATTTAGCAGGTTATGAAGGTAGTTTTATTTTAGCTGTTGCTGTTATTTTGGCTTGCTTGACTACTGCTATAGGTATGATTGCTACTGCTGGTCAATGGGTGGAAGCATGGTTTAAAGACAAAATTTCCTATAGACAAGCTTCTTTGATGATTACTATTGCTATTTTTATGATTTCTTGTCTTGGTGTTAGCAATGTACTTAAAATATCTGGTCCTATTTTTATGATTTTATTCCCAATGTCAGTAGTATTGACTTTCTTAGGTTTAGGGAAAAAATGGGTGCCAAATGATGGTGCATGGAAAGGTGCTGTTTGGGTAGCTTTTATTATGTCATTATTTGATGCTTTGAATTTAGCAGTGATGACAGGATTAGTGAATATAGATATTTCTGGTTTAATGAATATTATCAATCAAATTCCATTAGCTAAACAAGATTTTGCATGGCTAATTCCTACAATTTTAGGTTATGTCATAGGTGCTGTTATCTATAAATTTAAGAAAAAAGAAAGTATTGCTTATGAAGTTTGGGATAATTAATTTTAATTAGTATTTGGAGTATATTTTATGGAAGAAAATAATTTTATTTATGAGAATGGAAAAATTTTCACATCAGATGAAGATAATCTTCATGCTGATAGTATGATTGTGGAAAATGGATATATAAAATGGATTGGGAAAAAAGAAGATAGACCAACTTGTGATTTTCCAATAATAGATTTAAATAATGCTTGCGTGTTGCCAGGGTTTGTAGATGCACATATGCACCCTGTAATGCTGGCTGATTTTAGCAAAGAAATATCAGCATTACCTCCAAAAGTGAATTCTATAAAAGACTTGATTGCAGAAATAAAAACAAAAGCTCAACAATTGAAAAAGGATAATAAGAATGAATGGATTTTGGGCTGGGGTTATGATGAAGGGAAATTCGCTGAAAAACGTTCTATAACTCGTTGGGATTTAGATGAAGGAACAGAAGATTTTCCTGTGGCAATCATTCGTACTTGCGGTCATATAAGATGTGTAAATAGTAAAGCATTAGCTCTAGCAGGAATAGATAAGAATACGAAAGACCCAGAAGGTGGGCAAATTGAACGTGATTAATTTGGTGAGCCTACAGGTGTTTTAAAAGAAAATGCTAGAAATTTAGTTTTGCCTTATATACCTGAATTAAATGAAGCTGAAAAAGTACAGAATTTAGTAGATTTAGGCGATTTATTAACTTCACAAGGTATAGTGGCTGTCTGTGATATGGGCAATTTGGATAAATCCGATAATTATACTTATTATAAAGAAGCAATAGCAAAAGGTTTTAAACAAGAAGTTTCTATGTATTATATGTGGGATTTCTTTATGCATGACAAGGATTTCGCTATTAGCAAGGAAAAACAAAATAATGATAATCAAGTATTTGTTGCTGGATTGAAATTAATTGGTGATGGCAGTGTATCTGGTAAAACTGCGTGGATGGATAAGCCTTATTTAAATAGCGATAGTTGCGGTATAAGTGTATGTTCTGATGAACAATTAGAGACTGCAATTGATTTTTGTAAGCAAAATAAATGTCAATTATCCGTACATGCTATGGGAACAAATGCCATAAAACGCGTGGTGGATAGAGTTTATGCAGAAAAAGATTGGCTCAATCAAGATAGACCATATGTAAGAGTTGAACATATTACTTTACCTAGTCAAGATAGCATTAATAAAGCCGTAGAAAAAAATATTGGTTTTGTAACTCAACCTATTTTCCTTTATGCAGAGATAGAAAGTTATTTACAAAATTTGGGCGAAGATATCATGAAAGAATGTTATCCAATAAAATCTTTATTAGAGCAAAAAGTAAATCTATGTTTTTCCACTGATGCACCAGCTACATCATGGGCAGTGCCTTCTGATCCTTTTGTTTGTATCAAAGGAGCTGTTACAAGAAAAGCATATGATAATACAGATTGTGGTGATGACCAAATCATAGATATGAAAACGGCGATAATCTTATATACAAAAAAATCGGCACAAATTGCAGGTTTTAAAAATCTTGGTCAATTGAAAACAGGATATAAAGCAAATTTTATAACACTTGATAGAGATATTTTTGCTATAAATCCTCAAGATGTTGATAAGGTAAAAGTTAATAAAACTTATATTAATGGCAAATGTGTTTTTGCTAGATAAGCTGAAAATATTAAATAATATTTAATAAATATGAGAAAATAAGAGAGAATTCTATAATATTATGGAATTCTTTTTTATTTATATTGATGTATTTGTAAAAATCAGATTATTTTTATTTAAAGAGTAGAAAATAAATACAGCTTGCTATATAATATTAAGGAATATAACTTTTATTTTTGTAAAAAGAAATGAAGTATATTAATAATAGAGAGGGATTTATAATATTTTTGTTATAAATTTGAAAGGAAGTTCTTTATGAATTCAAAAAATGAAAATTTAGCCATGTTATGTGATTTTTATGAATTTACAATGGGAAATGGCTATCTAAAAAATAATTTACATAAAAAAAATGTGTATTTTGATGTATTTTTCCGTAATATTCCTGATGATGGTGGTTTTGCTATAGCAGCTGGCTTACAACAAGTAATAGAATATATAAAAGATTTACATTTTGATAAAGAAGATATTGAATATTTTCGTTCTAAAAATATGTTCAGTGAAGATTTCTTAGAATATCTAGCTGATTTTAAATTCACAGGGGATATTTATGCTGTTCCTGAAGGAACTTGTATTTTCCCTCGTGAACCAATTATGACTATCAAAGCTCCTGCTATTGAAGCACAGATTTTAGAAACTTTTATTTTATTGACTTTAAATCATCAATCTCTTATTGCTACAAAAGCGAATCGTATAGTAAGAGCTGCTCAGGGTAGACCTGTGTTAGAATTTGGTTCTCGTCGTGCTCAAGGTGCAGATGGTGCGGTAAAAGGTGCTAGAGCTGCATATATTGGCGGTTGCGCTGGAACAGCTTGCACACTTACTGATGAACTCTATCAAGTGCCAGCTAGTGGAACTATGGCTCATGCTTGGGTGCAGATGTTTGATTCTGAATATGAAGCATTTAAGGCTTATTGTGAAATTTATCCTCATAATGCAGTGTTATTAGTAGACACTTATAATACTTTAAAAAGTGGTGTACCAAATGCTATTCGCGTATTCAAAGAAATGCTTGTGCCACAAGGTATTACTAATTTTGCAATTCGTTTAGACTCTGGAGATATTTCTTATTTATCTAAACAAGCTAGAAAAATGCTTGATGAAGCAGGTCTTACAAATTGTAAAATCGTAGCATCTAATGCTTTAGACGAACATTTAATCCGTGATTTATTAATGCAAGGTGCTAAAGTAGATGTATTTGGTGTAGGTGAAAGAATGATTACTTCAAAATCTGCACCAGTGTTTGGCGGTGTATATAAATTAGTAGCTATTGAAAATGAAAATGGTGAAATTACACCAAAAATTAAACTCAGCGAAAATATCTCTAAAATAACAAATCCACATTTCAAAAAAGTATATCGTTTGTATGATAAAGAAACTGGTAAAGCTATCGCTGATGAACTTTGCTTATATGATGAAACAATTGATACAACAAAAGAACATACTATTTTTGATCCAAATGCTACATGGAAACAAAAAACTCTCACTAATTTCACTGCTAGAGAATTACAAGTTCCTATCTTTAAAAATGGTGAATGTGTATATGAAAGCCCATCTATAGAAGAAATAAAAGCATATTGTCAAAAAGAAGTGGAAACTTTATGGGACGAAGTAAAACGCTTTGAAAATCCACATCGTTATTATGTAGATTTATCTCAAAAATTATGGGATATTAAAAAAGAATTATGCGTTAAAAATGCAATGAAAAGCAAATAATAAATAAAATTCATTTTTCTTTTGTTTAAAAGAAAAACGAATCAAAAAGAAAATATCCCGCAATATTGATTTTACTTTGGCAAAAATAAAATCACGCCTACAACGCTCTAAACTCGCTACGCTCAAACAGTAGGACTAAAAACGTAGTCATAATTTTATTTTTGCCAATAGCTTTCAGCTACCGTAAAAGTCTGCTAATGCGGGAATGGTTAGGTATTATTGATATTTAAAAATTTATTTTCAATAACCTACGGTTACCACTAAAATTTATAATGCGGAAATAGTTTGGTATTATAATGAATAAAAAACGTAGTCATAATTTTATTTTTGCCAATAGCTTTCAGTTACTGTAAAAGTCTGCTAATGCGGGAATAGCTAGGTGTTATTAATATTTAACAAAGTTATTTTCAATAACCTACGGTTACCACTAAATTTATAATGTGGAAGTAGTTTGGTATTATGATGAATTAAGAGTGTAGTCGTGATTTTATTTTTACTAATAGTTTTCAGCTAGTGTAAAAGTCTGCTAATGTGGAAATGGTTAGGTGTTACTAATATTTAACAAAGTTATTTTCAATAATCTATGGTTACCACTAAAATTTATAATGTGGAAGTAGTTTGGTGTTATATTTTTGTAGTGTGTAAATTAAAGGCTAGAGTATAGTTTACTCTAGCCTTTTTGTTATTTTATGGGGTTGGATATGAGGTAATGGGGTTTTGTTCTGATGATGAAAGATGGAGTGGGGTTGTAGTGTAAGTATAGTTGTTGATTGTAGTAGTTAAATTCTAGGGTATCAATGAAGATGCCTTGGTTATAAACTAATTTTAAATTTAGTTTGTTATTTTGCCAACCATAGTTGGCGTAAGGGTTTTCATAGAAAATAGTTGTACAGGAATCAAAGTTGTCGTTTTCAGAATTAGTATTATTCTTTTGCCAAGCGTTTAGTTTAGCTAACAAATTATATTTTCTAGTGTTTAAGGTAATATTAATTCTAATGCAATCAGGGGCAATTTGGGAGAAAGAAATAGAATTTAAATTTAGAGGATTGTGAGAGAACTTAAATTCTTGCTGAAAGATTTCTGGAGTAATGGAATTATCATTAGGTAAATATGGTAAATGAAGTTTAGAAAGATAGTTATTTAAAGATGATAAATCTTGAGTAGAGGATTTATTATCTTTTTTTATTTGGTCTAAGAATTTCCATGTAGCAGATAAAATAGCTTGTTTTTGTTCATTTTCAGCATTGCTAGTTATAGCTATGACCATATTTTCTTTAGGCAAGATAATGCAATATTGACCGAAAAGACCAGCACAGCGAAAGGCTTTTTCTGGTTGGCATTTCCAAAAATAATAGCCGTAGCCTAATTTGCTATCTGGAAAAGCTTTATCATCGGTATTTATATATACTGTGAGTAATTTTTCAATGTATTCTGGGGCTAGTAATTGTTTATTATTCCATGAGCCTTTATTGAGTATAAATTGACCAAATTTAGCTAAATCTTCTGTGGTCAAGCTTAAACCCCACGAGCCTTTATCGTAGTTTTGAGTATTTTTTTCCCAACTTATATTAGTTATGTTTAAATGAGAAAAGAGTTTTTCTTGTAGATAAGTCAAAAGATTTTTGCCAGTTAATTCTTGAATGATGGCACTACATAAAAATGGGCAACGATTATTATAAAAGAAGGAAGTGCCAGGTTTTGTCTGTAATTTTAAAGAAAATGCTTCATTAATCCAATCATCTTTTAAATAAAAATCTTGAATTTCTTTGTCGATGAAGCCATAAGTCATGGATAATAAATGATGTATGGTGATGCTTTTAATATCTTCAGTAGGTTCAAAATTTAATTTGTGTTTTAAAAGTGAATAAATTGTGGTATCTAATGTAAATAATTTATCTTGGAGAGCAAACATCATAGCAACGGCGGTAAAAGATTTGCTCACAGAAAATAGAATCTGTTTTTCATGTTTATTATAAGGTGCAATATGAATTTTGGAGAGTAATTTATTATCTTTATAGATTACAAGTGAATGTAAGTTTAGATTAGTTAAGGTATCAACATATTGAAAAAAATAAGAAGGTGAGATACCTTCTTGTAAAAAATTATTGTTTATCATATATATTCCTCGATTAATAAAATAAATTTTTGCGCAAACGAACAGCAACATAGCTGGCAATTAATGTTTTGATGATATCACCAGGAATGAAAGGTAAAGCACCAATAGTGATGCCTTCTAAAATGGAAAGTTTCATAATAAAGCAAAGCATAGCTACACCAAAAATATAAGTGATAGGAATGACAGCAAGTCCTGCTAGAAAGAAGTTTTTGAAGGAGTTTTTATTTCCTTTTAAATAACTAGCGATAGGATAACTGACGATAAAGCCCCAAAGATAACCACCAGTTGGGGAGAATAAACAGTTGAAACCACCTGCGCCACCAGAGAATACAGGAAGACCGATAGCACCGATTAGCGTATAGACAATCATGATGATTAGAGTTTCTTTGGGTGTGGATAAAAATGCTGATAATAACATAGTTAAAGTAAGACAAGTAAACGGAACAGCAGTGACAGGGAAAGATATGTAAGCTGATATGCAGATGATAGCTACGCAAACAGCCATTTTTGATAGGGTTTTTGTTGTTAATGATGATGATGACATAAAATTATCTCCTTATATATTTATAAAATTGAATTTTATAAAGTATGTTTTGATATGATTATAAGAAAATAAAAAGATATAGTCAACTCTAAAGATGTTTTTGGTTTACTATATTGTTAAGTTTTGATATTTTTATTTGATTATAAAAAAGTTTTTAATTACAATAGATTGTATAAAATCAACAATAGTATAGTAGGTGATTTCATGAAAATTATTGATAATATAAATAAAACGATGAAAGATGATTTGATAAAAGAAATAAAAAAGAATAGTAAAATATCTATAGCTTCAGCTTGTTTTTCTATATATGCTTATCAAGAATTAAAAAAGCAATTAGATAATATAGAACAATTAAGATTTATATTTACTTCACCAACTTTTATAAAGGAAAAAGTGGAAAAAGAAAAAAGAGAGTTTTATATACCTAGATTATCCAGAGAAAAAAGTTTATATGGAACAGAATTTGAAGTTAAGTTAAGAAATGAATTAACGCAAAAATCCATTGCAAAAGAATGTGCTGAATGGATAAAAGAGAAAGTCATATTTAAATCAAATACAACGAATGAGAATATGGCTGGTTTTATGAATATTGAAACTAAGGATAAAAAGATTACATATATGCCTATACAAGGTTTTACAACTGTAGATATTGGTTGTGAACGCGGTAATAATTTTTATAATATGATCAATAAAATAGATGCACCATATAGTGAAGCTTATTTGACTTTATTTGAGAATATTTGGCAAGACAAAGATAAATTACAAGATGTTACAGATATTGCAATTGATAGTATTTCTAATGCTTATAAAGAAAATCCTCCAGAATTAATTTATTTTATAACTTTATATAATGTATTTAGTGAATTTTTAGAGGATATATCTGAAGATATTTTGCCTAATGAAGCCACTGGTTTTAAAGATAGTAAGATATGGAATTTATTGTATGATTTCCAACAAGATGCGGTATTGGCGATTATTAATAAATTGGAAAAATATAATGGCTGTATATTAGCAGATAGTGTAGGTTTAGGGAAAACTTTTACGGCATTAGCAGTTATAAAATATTATGAGAATAGAAATAAAAGTGTATTAGTACTTTGTCCTAAAAAATTAGCAGAAAATTGGAATACGTATAAAGATAATTATATAAACAATCCTATTGCTGTAGATAGATTAAATTATGATGTGTTATTCCATACAGATTTATCAAGAAAACAAGGTTTTTCTAATGGTTTAGATTTAGATAGAATTAATTGGGGTAATTATGATTTGATAGTTATTGATGAAAGTCATAATTTTAGAAATGGTATGGGGACTCATGCTAATAATAATGAAAACCGCTATGCAAAATTGATGGATAAAGTAATTCGTGCAGGGGTAAAAACTAAAGTATTGATGTTGTCAGCAACACCTGTTAATAATCGTTTCATTGATTTAAAAAATCAATTAGCATTGGCATATGAAGGAAAAAGTGATTTATTAAATAAAAGATTAAAGACAACAAAAGGGATTGATGAGATTTTCAAAAAAGCACAAAAAGCTTTTAATGAATGGGTAAATTTAGAGCCAGAAAATAGAACTACACAAGTTTTATTGCGTATGTTAGATTTTGATTTCTTTGAAGTTCTAGATAGTGTTACTATAGCTCGTTCAAGAAAACATATTGAAAGATATTATAGTGCAGAAAAAATAGGCAAATTTCCTGAAAGATTAAAACCTATTTCAAAAAGACCTATGCTCACTGATTTGAAGGAAGCTATTAATTATAATGAAATATATGAACAATTAATATTATTGAATTTAAGTATATATACTCCATCTGATTTTATATTAGATAGTAAAAAAGTAAATTATATAGATTTGACACAGAAAAAAGGACTTACACAGCAAGGTCGTGAACAAGGTATTCGTCGTTTGATGAGTATAAATTTACTCAAAAGATTAGAAAGCTCAGTATACTCATTTGAAGTAACCTTGAATAGAATAAAAGATTTAACAAGTTGGATAGTTGTTATGTAATTGTAATATCATTTCATGAGCAGAAATATCCAATGAAATATTATTTTAAATAATGATATTATTTTTTGAGGAGGATTTATTATGAAGGACAGAGAAAGAACAGATTTTTGCACAATATGCAGGAAAAATACAGGATATACTTTAAAAAAAAGAAATATAAAAAAAGTTATTAGAGAGAAAGAGTATATTTTTAATATTACAGTAGCTATTTGCAATGAATGTGGTGAAGAAATAAATATTAAAGGTTTGATTGATAAGAATATTCAGGAAGTGGATAAGCAATATAGAGAATATGAAGATATTGTATCTATTGAAGATATAAAAAAACTCATGAAAATTTATAATTTAGGAAAAGCACCATTATCTCTTGCATTAGGATTTGGTGAAATAACAATCACGAGATATTTATTAGGACAAATTCCTTCTAAAGAATATTCTGACATTATAAGAAAAGCATTATCTTCTCCAACATATATGAAAAAGAAACTTAATGAAAACAAAGATAAAATAGCTCCAACAGTTTTTAAGAAATCAATGGAAATAATAAACAAACTTGAAGATTTATTTTCTATATCAGGTGAAATGGTAAGTGTTATATCTTATATTTTTAAGAAATTAGAAGAAGTTACTCCGCTTATGCTTCAAAAATTATTATATTTTGTTCAGGGAATATCATGTGTATTAAATAAAAAACCTATGTTTACAGAAGATTGTCAAGCATGGGTACATGGTCCAGTTTATCCTGATGTATATGAATTATTTAGAGATTTCAAATATAATCCTATAGAAGATGTACGATTTGCAATTTTTGATAAAGCAGAAGAACATCTTAGTAAAGAAGAGCGTATAGTAATTGATTTAGTTATAGATACTTTTGGTGTATATGGTGGAAAAATATTAGAAAAAATTACTCATTCAGAGATACCGTGGAAATCTGCTAGAAAAGGATATGAAGATAATATTCCATCAAATGAAATAATATCTATAGAAAGCATAAAATTATATTATTTAAGACAAAATGAAATATATGATTTTTCTTCTGAAGAAGGATTACGAAAATATATTAAGAAAATCTTAGTAAAAGAATAGATTAATTATAGGAGATATTTTTATGAGAATACTTTCTATGAATTTGAAAAATTGTTATGGAATAAAATCATTAGATTTTAATTTTGATTTTTCTAAAAAGGGTGCATATGCAATATATGCTAGAAATGGACTAATGAAAACATCATTAGCAAAAACATTAAAAAAAGTTCAAACTGGTAAGGATGATGAAATTAGAGATGAAATTTTTAATGAAAAAGGAAATGTAGATATAAAAATTGATGGCGAAAAAATTGAGTCACAAAAAGTGTTTGTAATTGATTCTTTTGAAGAAAAATATCAATCAGATGTGACAAATTTATTAGTAGATTATGAGACAAAAAAACAAATAAAAGATATTTTAGATATTAGAGATAAATTATTTAAACAACTAGAAAAATTTTCAGGTGTAAAAGTAAAAAAAACATATTTAGGTAAAACAACATATGAATTAGAAGATACTATTATTAAAGATTTTTCATTAAAACAAAATAGTTTTTTGATGAATTTAAAAGTATTTGCAGATTATAAGGAATTTGAACAACCGTTTGATATTGCTTACAATGAAATATTTGATAATAGTATTCAAAAAAATATATTAAAAGAAAGTTTTCAAAGTAAAATACGAGATTTTTTAAAAAAAAGCAATGAAATTTATGATGAATATAAATTTTTAAAGAAAGGATATTTAACATTACCTAAGTTAAAAAATATTTATAAATCATTAGATGAAGATAAATATTTTATAAATAATAATAAATTATTGTTGAATGGCACAGATTTAATTGAAAATGAAAGTATATTAAAAAATAAAATAGATGGTATAGAAAAGCAATTAAAAGATATAAAGGAATTTAAAGATATAAATAAATTTTTTAATAATACAAAAGGCGTTCGTTTAAATGATATTTTAGAATTAAATCCAGACATAATAGAATGGTTATCAGAAGAAAAATTACCAGAATTAAAAAAAATATTATGGAAATCTTATATAAAAAAATCTAGTAATATATTTGAAGAATTGTATGAAAAATATGAGATATTGTTAAAAAAGATATCTAATATATCAATAGATGAAACTCCATGGAAAAGGGCATTAAATATATATAAAAAAAGATTTACAGTACCATATGATATGAAAATATCTAATCTAACAAGTTCTATAATAGGAGAAAGTATTCCTAAGATAGAATTTTTATTTAAAAACGATAATAAAGAAGTAAATTTAAACAGAGATGAATTAGAAGATTTAAAAATATTGAGCCAAGGAGAAAAAAGAGCATTATATTTATTAAATATAATTTTTGATATTGAACAAATAAAGCAAAATAACCTAGAAACATTATTTATAATAGATGATATAGCAGATTCTTTTGATTATAAAAATAAATATGCGATAATAGAATATTTATACGAATTATTAAATGAATCTAATTTTTATTTAATTATTTTATCACATAATTTTGATTTTTATCGTACAGTTTGTAGTAGATTAGGAATAAATGGAGAACACAGGTTATTTGCTTATAGTCAAAAAGGTAATATTAGTTTAGAAAAAGAAAAATATCAAAAACAGCCTTTTGAAGCATGGAAAAAAATCTTTCAACAAAAAATATAATAGCATTAGTTCCATTTGTTAGAAATTTAACAGATTATGGTAGAGACTGTACAATAAATAAGTTAAATTTGTCGGATAAAGATTATTTAACTAATTTATTACATGAAAAAGAATATACAAATAATATATTAATTTCAAATTTAGAGCCTTTGTATAAAGAGTATTTAGGAATTGATAAATTTACATTAGATAGTAAATATTTAAATATTAAAGTTATTGATGAATTATATAATATTTGTGAGCGTATAACAATAAATGATGTAGAGTTAGAAAATAAAATACTTTTAGCTATGGCAATTAGACATAAAGCAGAAGTGTTTATGATTAAAGAGATAATGAATTATAAATATGATTTATATAATTGTAGACGTGGAAGAAAAAAATTAATAGAAGATAAAAGTAATTTTATAAAATCTATAACAGGTGTACAGACAAGAACTTTATTGGATGTTTATAAACAATTTGGTGATATAGAACATATAAAATTGTTAGAAGCAGTAAATATTATGACTCCAGAAAATATACATTTAAATGCTTTTATGTATGAGCCCATTTTAGATATGGATATAATTGAACTAATTAATTTATATAAATCTGTAAAGAGATTAATAAATAAAAATTGTATATAATAGATTTTTGAATAAAAAAATGGTATAATTACTGTTAATTATGTCAAAAGTGAGAAAAACTCTCTATCTTCAACTGAATAAGGTTGAGGTAGAGAGTTTATTTTATGTAATAAATGGGGGTATGAATAGATGGAGAAGATGAGAATGGAGTCTATGGATATAGTAGCTCAAAATGTGGAAAATATAGGAAATTTATTTCCTGATTGTATTACAGAAGCTAGAGATGAAAATGGTAAAATACAGAAAGTAGTTGATAGAGATAGGTTAATGCAAAAATTTTCACATAAAATAATCGGGGGGGGGACAACGGAACGTTATGAATTTACTTGGGTAGGAAAAAATGCTTCAAGAGTGGAAGCAAATACGACTACAAATAAGACTCTACGCCCATGTATAGAGGAAAGTAAGGACTGGGATAATACAGAAAATCTCTATATTGAAGGGGACAATCTTGAAGTACTCAAATTATTGCAAAATAGTTATTTTAATAAGGTAAAAATGATATATATTGATCCTCCATACAATACTGGTAATGATTTTATTTATATAGATGATTTTGCACAAAATATAGATGAATATGAAGAAGCCAAAGGTTCTTTTGATGAAGAAGGCAATCGTTTATTTAAAAATATAGAGACTAATGGTAGATTTCATTCTAATTGGTGTTCTATGATTTATCCTAGATTAATATTAGCTAGAAATTTATTAACTGATGATGGTATTATTTGTGTTCAAATTGATGATAATGAATATGATAATATGAAAAAAATATTATCTGAGGTTTTTGGAGAAAGTAATTATTTAACAACGATAATTGTTAAAATGTCTGAAGCAACAGGTGTAAAAATGGCACATTCAGATATTATGATACCTAAATTAAAGGAATATATTATAATTTTTAAACGAAAAGATAATATAAAGATAAATAGTGTTTATATACCAAAAGAACAGTGGGATGATGAATATAAAACTTTTTTAATAGGAATATCTAAAGATGAAGTAAATTTATTAAAAAAAATACGAGAATGTGAAAAAAGAACAGATAAAGATGTAGAAACAGTCGATAAAATATTAGCGAAAATAGATTATAAATCTTTAACTGATATTTATAAAATATATAATATAACAAAAAAAGAAGATAAATTAAAATTTAATTATGAAAATGCTTGGAGAATTGTACAAATAGCATCTATAAGTGGAGGAGCAAAAATTTTAGCAGATAATAAGAGAAAAAAAATACAAAATAGATTTTTTTCAATAGTTACACCTAAAAAAAAGATGTATTTTATTAAAGGTGATTATGATTTTAATATAGACAAACCTAGAATAAAAATGTTATTTGCTGATGATTATTTGATGGTAAATCCTTGTGATTTTTGGCAAGATATAAAAACTACAGGTTTAGATAATGAAGGTTTTGTAAGTTTTAGAAATGGGAAAAAACCTTTAAAATTAGTGAATAGATTAATAAAAATGTTTATTAATCCTAATGGTAATGATATTGTTATGGATTTTTTTGCAGGGTCATCAACTACAGCTCATGCTGTTTTAGATATGAATTTTGAAGATAATGGAAATAGAAAATTTATTTTAGTGCAAATTCCTGTTGATTTAGATAATCAATTGGATATAGTTGATAAGGACACTAAAAAAGATATATTGAAACAAATAGAGTTTTTAGATAGTAAAGGATTGAAACATTTTATAACAGAAATTGGAAAAGAACGTATTCGTCTTGCTGGTGAGAAAATAAAAGAAGAAGCAGGGCTTAATGGGCAGGATTTGGATATTGGTTTTAGAGTATTGAAATTAGATAGTAGTAATATGAAGGATATCTATTATAGTGCTGATGAATATGATCAAGGAATGCTTGAAAATATGCAGTCAAATACAAAAGAAGATAGAACAGATTTAGATTTATTATTTGGCTGTTTAGTAGATTGGGGATTGGAATTAGATAAACCATATACTATAAAAGAAATCAATGGTCATAAGGTGCATATTTATAATGACGGAGATTTAGTAGCTTGCTTTGAGAAAGATTTGGATATGAAAACTATAGATGAAATTGCAAAATTACAAGCATTAAGAGTAGTATTTTCTGATAATGGTTTTGTTGATTCAGCTACAAAGATAAATGTAGCTGAACATTTTAAAATGATTGCTCCTGATACTGATATAAAGGTTATATAATGAGGTGAGCAAATGAGGTTACAGTTTAAACATCAAAAATTTCAACAAGATGCTACAAATGCTGTTTGTGATATTTTTGCAGGACAGCCTTATAGTTCAATTAATTATAGATTAGACAGTGGCGATAATATCGTTTTACATGATAATGCTTGGGCAAATGCAAAAGTACAGATAGATGATAATACTATTTTAGAGCGTATAAATAAAATCCAGCGTGAAAATCAAATTGCTGTATCTAAAAAATTAGAAGGTAAATATAATCTCACCATTGAAATGGAAACTGGTGTAGGTAAAACTTATACTTATATAAAAACTATATTTGAATTAAATAAAAGATATGGTTGGAGTAAATTTATAATAGTGGTACCGTCTGTTGCTATTCGTGAAGGTGTATATAAATCTTTGCAGATAACACAGGAACATTTTGCTCAAGAATATAGTAAAAAGATAAGATTTTTTGTCTATAATTCGCAAAGATTGAATGAAATAGAAAGTTTTGCGTCAGATAATGCCATTAATGCAATGATTATAAATTCACAAGCATTCAATGCCAAAGGAAAAGATGCTCGTCGTATTTATATGGAATTAGATGAGTTCCGTTCGCGTAAACCGATTGATGTCATTGCAAAAACAAATCCTATTTTAATCATAGATGAACCACAATCAGTAGAGGGACCAAAGACAAAAGAAGGATTGAAAAAATTTAATCCTTTGTTTATATTGCGTTATTCTGCTACACATAAAAAAGATAGTATTTATAATATGGTTTATCGCCTCGATGCAGTGGAAGCTTATAATAAAAAATTGGTAAAAAGAATAGCAGTGAAGGGAATTACGCAAAAGGGGATAACTGCTACAGAAGGTTTTGTTTATCTTGAGAAAATAAATTTATCAGAAAAAGCTCCAACTGCTATGTTGCAATTTGATGTAAAAGGTGCAACAATTATTCGCAAAAAAACCATGAAGGTAAATGAAGGTTTTAATCTTTATGATAATTCAGGTGAGCTAGACGAATATAAAAATAATTATGTAGTCAGCAGTATCAATGGTAAAGAAGATTATATCGAATTTTTAAACGGCAAACGAGTATATATTGGACAAGTATGTGGTGAAGTCAATGAAGAACAGTTGCGACGTATTCAGATACGAGAAACGATTTTATCACATCTAGATATGGAGAAAAAACTATATAACAAAGGCATAAAAGTATTATCTTTATTTTTCATTGATGAGGTAAGCCATTATAAGCAATATGATGAAGCTGGACAGGCTCAAAATGGTATTTTCGCCAAAATGTTTGAAGAAGAATATGAAAAAGTTTTAAACGAATTCCAATTGGATTTAGATAGTGATAGTTATAGAGAATACTTAGAAAATATAAGTGCCAATAAAACTCATGCAGGGTATTTTTCAATTGATAAAAAAGGTCGTATGCAAAATGGTAAGATAAGTAAGAAAGAAAATACTTCTGAAGATGTTGATGCATATGATTTGATTATGAAAGATAAAGAGAGATTATTATCTTTTGATGAACCTGTTAGATTTATTTTTTCACATTCAGCACTTCGTGAAGGTTGGGACAATCCAAATGTATTTCAAATTTGTACATTGAAGCAAAGTAATAGTGAAATCCGCAAGCGTCAAGAAGTAGGTCGTGGTCTTCGTCTATGTGTAAATCAAAAAGGTGAACGTATGGATGAAACTGTATGGGGAGAAGATGTACAAGATATTAATACATTGACTATTATAGCTAGTGAAAGTTATGATAGCTTTGCTAAAGCGTTGCAAAATGAATTAGCAGAAGTCCTAGAAAATAGACCAAAAGTAGTAAGCAGAGAATTATTTGAAGGTAAAATTATCAAAAATAATAAAGGCAATCAAGTAGTTATAGATAAAGATATGGTAGATACTATTTATTATGATTTGGTAAGTAATAAATATATAGATAGAAAAGGAAATTTAACGGATAAATATTACGAAGATAGAAAAGAAGATAATATTGAATTTTCCCCAGAAATAAAAGAGTATACTTCATCTATTTTGGATATTATAGATAGTATATATAATGAAAAATCTATTGATATTGCTAATGCTTATGATACTAATGTTGAGTTAAAGCTGAATGCAGAAAAATATAATATGAAAGAGTTCCAAAATCTTTGGTCAAGAATAAATAAAAAAGCTATTTATGAAGTAGAATTTGATAGCAAAGATTTTATAAATAAGGCAATAGATGCATTAAATCGAAAACTACATGTAACGAAGATTTATTTTAAAATTGAAAAAGGACAATTGGATAAGATAAAATCCAAAGATGATTTATTATCAGGTACAGCCTTTGTCAAAGAAAAACGCAATGAATATGATAGTAAAAATATTTCTGTGGCTAATAGTAGTGTAAAATATGATTTAGTAGGCAAATTGGTAGAAGGTACTGGGCTTATACGCAAAGATATTGTAGCTATATTAGTAGGGCTTGAAAAAAATGTATTTAATCAATTTAAAAATAATCCAGAAGAATTTATTATCAAAGCTACTAATTTAATCAATGAAGAAAAAGCAACGACTATAATTGGTCATATAGAGTATAGTTTATTAGATAAAACATATGATATAGATGTATTTACAGAAAATACGTTAAAAGGAAAACTAGATGTGAATGCAATGAAAACGCGTAAGCATTTATATGACAATTTAGTATATGATTCTAAAGTTGAAAGAAATTTTGCTACAGAATTAGAAACATCAGATAAGGTAGCTGTATATGTGAAATTGCCAAATAAATTTTTTATTCCTACACCTGTGGGAAGATATAATCCAGATTGGGCGATTGCTTTTTATGAAGGTAGTGTAAAACATATTTATTTTGTGGCGGAAACAAAAGGTTCAATGTCTTCAATAGAATTGCGAACAATAGAAAAATCAAAGATTGATTGTGCTAAGAAATATTTTGAAAAACTAAAAAATGATGATGTAATCTATGATGTAGTAAATAGTTATGATGAATTATTAAATATCATAAGTAAATAATAAAAATAGCCTTTATACTAAGAGAAGATAAGTTCTCAAGTATAAAGGCTATCTTTAATTTATAAAGTATTTAATTTTAAAGGAGTTACAGGAGAAATGATCTACTTATATTAATCTATATCAATTTGAGTAGTTGTTGATTGTGGTTGAAGTTTTGGCAATGTCATTTTTAAAACACCGTCAGTATATTCAGCTTTAGTGTTAGCTTTATCTATCTGACCTACATAGAATGAACGTTGCATTGTACCATAATAGCGTTCTTGATGAATGTAGTTACTTTCTTCATTCTGATTTTGTTCATTTTGCATTGTAGCTTTGATAGTTAAATAACCATTTTGATAATCAAGAGCGATATTTTCTTTTTTTACTCCTGGTAATTCAGCAGTGAGTTCATAAGCATTATCTGTATCTTTTACATCAACTTTGAATGCGTTGAACATGGAATTTACTGGAGCAAATGCGTTTTGGAAAAATGGTTCGTTGAAAACATCAAAAATAGATTTGAAAGAATTGTCTCTAGATGCAAGATTATTTGTAAATGTAGGAATTAAACCAAACATAATAAATGCCTCCTAAAAGTTTAAAAGTCAAATTTTATTTAAAAGAAATTAGTCAATGTTGATTTGAGTTGTAGCTTCTTCTTTAGTAATTTTTGGTAAAACTACAGTCAAGATACCATCTTGGTAAGAAGCTTTGATATTTTTTTCATCAATATCGTCAATGTAGAAAGAACGTTGCATTTCACCTACATAACGTTCACGGCGAATATATTTTTCTTGAGGTTTTTCGTTTTTATCATCAGCATTTTCAGCAGGTTTTTCTTCTGTGGATTTTGTAGTAGTTGTTTTAATTGTTAAATAACCTTTATTGTAGTCAAGAGAAATGTTTTCTTTGGTGATGCCTGGTAATTCAGCTGTGAGTTCGTAAGCTTTATCAGTATCTTTTACGTCAACTTTAAAGGATTTTACATAAGAATTCATTTTTGCAAATGGTTCATGAAAGAAAGGTTCATTAAAAACGTCGAATAATTTATTGAAATCATCATCACTTTTAGCAATATTTTTTGCAAATGGAACTAAACCGAACATAAATAACAACCTCCATGTATAGAGCAATAAATAAAGTCAAAAAGTCAAAGTTTATTTTGAATTAAACGGACTATCAAGTCCGCATTTAACTTTTATTTATTGTTATTAGTAAAATTATAAGATTAAAATTTAGATTTTGTAAGTATCTCAAGGGATACTTCTTATCTTTCATATCTCTTAACGTCCTTACAAGTATTATTATACTCATATTAGTCAAAATGTCAATGATTATTTTTGACTTTTTGACTATTTTTTATACTTATTTTATAAGGCTTTATAGAGCTTTTGTTATTAGAGGTTTGACTTTTTGTTATTTTGAAAATATATGAGAGGTACCATTTTGGTACCATCTCTTTACGAATTTAAATATGCATCAAATTTTGAAGCAGCATCTACTTTTCTGCTTTTAGTAATATGCAAGTAAATTTGACGTGTTGTAGAGTCATTGGTATGCCCTAACCGATCTTGTATTACTTCTAATGATTCACCCGCTGCTGCTAATAATGATGTGTGGGTATGGCGGAATGTATGTGGATGGATCCAACTTAACCCAATTTTTTTGGCTATCTTTTTTATGAAGCCGTATAGATTACAGGTTAAAATTGGTTTTCCTGGATAATATCGAGAAGTAAATATAAAATTATATGTTCTATCCCAATTATTTGCATTTTTTATTTTTTGTTTATTTTGTATTAATCGCCATTCTTTCATCACATCTATAAAAGATTGTGAAATAGAAATTTCTCTAATACTATTTTTAGTTTTTGGAGTTTGTACATAATAATTTTTTTGACTGCAACCATAGATATTTTGGGTAATTTTTATAGTCTTATTTTTTATATTAAAATTATCCCATTCCATAGCACATACCTCGCCTAATCTAGCACCAGTATAGACTAGAAAATATACCATATAATAATATGGATATGCATATGCATCATTTTTAGCTTCATTTAAGAAAGTGAGTAAATCTTCTTTTTCTAGATATAATGGTTTAGGTTTTTGTTGTAAAAGTTTAGTTTTTTCGACTAAAGTCATTTTAGGTAAATCAATATTTTCACAAGGATTATTAGTGATAATATTGTTTTTTAAAGCATGTTTAAATATCATTTTTATATAGGTTAAGTTTTTTGTAATAGTTTTACGTTTTTTACCCATATCGAGCATATTTTGTATATATGCTTGAATATTTAGAGAGGTAATATGTTTTAATTTAACATCTTGCCCCCAGAATGATATTAATGCTTTTAATAAATATTGTATGCCCTTTTGTGTAGATATCTTAGTATAATGTTGATATTCTTTAAACCAAATTTCTTGAACATAATAAGCAAATGTTATATCTTTAGGTTTAGCAAATACCTTTCCCGCATAATATTGGGACTCTATTTCTGCTATTGCTTTTTTAGCATCGCTTTTTTTAGTAAAGCCACAGCGTTTGATACGGATACGTTTTCCTGTATCATCTCTACCAACATCTATAATGAACCAATATGTTTTGCCTTTTGTCTTTGTAAGGCGTTCATGTATTCTAGCCATAGTTTTCCCCTTTCACTATGCCTAGCTATTACTATATTAAATATAATTTTAATAGCTGTAAAAAGAAAAAACAATAAAATATATGATAAAAGCCTGATACTTAATTTACTAGTATCAGGCTTTTATCATTAGAATTATGCCCATATAGGAATGTATTTCATATATTTATTAGAAGTTGTTGGATCAAATGGTTTTATTAATTTTAATCGTATAGTTTCTTTTATAAGTCGAGATATTACAGCAGATGAAGATGCTCCTAATCCAAAACGTTCTCGTAAAGAACTATTAGTAAGTTGTTCTCCTTGTACATATTTTATGCATGCATGTAGATAACAAGCCCATGTTTTATCTTCCATTGATAAATTAGTAAAAGGTATTTTTGAAAATAAAGTAACTCTAATACTATCTTCAAATAAGTCAATTTTTGGTGCAGGTAATAGAGCTGCTTCACAGGTTAAAATAATTTTATCCCAGCCAGTACCTAATTCTTCACAAATGCCAAGTCGTCTCATTAAAGATGCCAATTTTTCATTTCTTGATTTTGGTGGATTATCAATTATTCTTTTTATGTCAACTAAAGGTATGCCAGAATTAGTGATCTCAATACGATTTTCGAAAATTTCTATAGTTGGACCAGTTCCTGTAATAGAAAAGTCCTGATGGATAAGAGCATTGGCTACAGCTTCTCGAATAGCCAATGTAGGATAAGCTGTTTTCTTTTTACGTAATCCATCATTAATATCTTCTTCTGAAGGGGTTAAAGCTTCAATGAAACGAATAAGATTTTCAAATCCCGCGACATATCCTTTACGTCCAACATATTCTTTAAGCATATTTAAACGATTTATTCCTTTATATTGTATTACACGTACAGCTTTTCGTGATAACCTTGAAAAATCATTTAGATTCTTAGCAAAAAGAATAGCACCTAAATTTGTAATAGCAAAAAGACCATTATCTTGTCGTACAAGAATATTTTCTTCTAACATATAATGACTAATGCCTGTTATATCTACAGGTTGAGGTAATTCTTTTAAATCAAAATAAGTAGAGTAATTTAATAATTGTAAGGCATCATTTAACTCTAAATCTATTTTAGAATAACGTTCTTCGAATTTTGAATTATTTATTTTATTCCAAAGTTGAGCTTGAAGAGTAGGATATTCATTTAGTTTTTTTGTATAACTACCAACTCTAATGTAGTCTACTTTTTTAAAAGTAACTGTTTGATTTGTAGCTCTATTTATTATTAAAATAGTTACTTTTTTATCATTTATTGTGATAGAATAACTTTCAAAATCAGCATTTTTAGATAATAAAGAGCGTAGCCAATTTTCGATTTCTTGATTGCCGATTTTTAGTGTTTGTAAATCATATTCTGTACCTATGATTTCATGTGTAGCATCATCAATTCCCCAAATCATATAAGCACAATTTCTTTCTAAGAGAGCCGCACTATTGGCTAAAGCACTGATATCTGTACCTATCATTTCAGCTTTATAATTGTTATGCTTAAACTCAATCCATTGAGTTTCATTGTCATATTTACATAATTCAGTAATTAATTTTTCAAGATTTTCCATAAATTTACCTCTCGTTATAAAAATTTAACTTATTTGCTAATCATTTGCATAATAGTATCTAATTTAGTAATAAAGTCTTTATTCGTAAGGATTTATATTATTAATCTTATTTGCTGGTCATTTGCTGATCATTTGCATAATAGTATCTAATTTAGTAATAAAGTCTTTATTCGTAAGGATTTATATTATTAATCTTATTTGCTGGTCATTTGCTGATCATTTGCATAATAGTATCTAATTTAGTAATAAAGTCTTTATTCGTAAGGATTTATATTATTAATCTTATTTGCTGGTCATTTGCTGATCATTTGCATAATAGTATCTAATTTAGTAATAAAGTCTTTATTCGTAAGGATTTATATTATTAATCTTATTTGCTGGTCATTTGCATAATAGTATTTAAGAAACTTATCTTTTAGATGGTCTATATCCAGCAGCACGAGCATCTTCTTCGGTAAAGAACCATTCTTCTGGATCGGTTCTATCATAGTAAGCTCCACAGGAACGTGATAAATTTTTTCACCTTTGCTATTTATATTACCTTTGATTGTTTCTCCATTAGGGCCATCACCATAATAATGATTTACTTTGCCTCTTGATGTATGAGTAGTATTATTATTTTCTGTAGTAGCTGGTGTGGTTACTGGAATAGTTGTTTCTACGGTAGAAGATTGTTGTTCGGTGTTTGTTTGGTTAGTATTTGTTGAGGTAGTAGTATTATTTTCGTTTGTTGTAGATTCAGTTGTTGATGATGAGCTTCCAGATGTAGTTTCTTCTACAGCAGGAGTATTAGTTTTAGATGATGTATCTTCTTTTGTTCCACTGGCACAAGAACCAATCAGACCTAATACAAAAAATATTATAAGAATTAAGCACCCACAACCTAAACAACTAGGTTTTTTCTTCTTATCGTCTGTATTAATATTTGGAGGATCTGGTATATTGGTATTGTAAGTGTCATAGTCATCTGTTTTAGCAGTGGATATATTATTTTCAGGTTTGTCAACCTTTATTAAAGACTGATGGCATTGGGGGCAGTTATCCCATTGTTTACGCATTCTACGACCACAGTAAGGACATTGTGTCATACCTTTACCGATAGGTTTATCTAATCTAGTAGTATATGATAGACCTGTTCCTGAAATACTAGTAGTAAAACGTGTTCCGTTAGGTCCAATATTTACTTTGGCTCCTTTTGGCCCTATCGAAGTACTAATTCCCTTTTTTCCAACGTTTAAACGAACACCAGGGAGTACTTTGAATGATTTACGAAATCTCCAACCCATAAAAAACCTTCTTTCTAGGATATGTATAAGGCACTAGATAAAATATCTAGTGCCTTTTGATTATGGATGACAAATACCACAAGGTACGTATCCAGCATTTAGAGCTTTTTCTCTAAGAAGTAAACTAAATTAGAGGATTTAATTCTTTGAGCAGCACAGCAATCTGTATAATGAAATTTATAAGATTTAGCAGAACCTATATAAGTAGTTACTAGTGCTGTGCTTATGGTCATTAATGAGGTAACTGATACTAATTAATAAAATAAATGCTAGTTATTTTAAAACGATTAAAGTTTTATTGTATAGATTAATTATTAAAATGAGAGGGTTCTTGTTCTTTTAATAAATTAGAATATAAATCATATGCTTTATTTTGAAAATAGTCTATATATTTTTGTTGTTCAATAGATGGTATTGTTGAGATATATGGTTTGCCTTTGTCATCTTGTTCATAAGTTTTAACAATATTTATTTTTAAATCTGTATGTTTAAAATTTACTTCTAATACAATGATTAAAGGCGAATCTTTTTTTTCAAATTTGTAACTCATACTAGTAAAAACAAAATCTTGTTCCATACTATCTTTAACAAAAGAATTACTACGTAATCCTTCTCCCTTTAAAATAGCACTTGTTATACCAGATAAGGTGCCATTAGTAGATATAACATTATCTATAGCATCAAATGATATATCTACAATATCTTTTAGAGTCCATTCTGTTTTACAATAATCATTAAATTTATCAAAAAAATCAATTTTATGTTGTTTGGTTAAGCTATCTAATCGAATTCTTTCTAAATTTAGAATACTATTATCCTTATTAGATAAATCTTCTAATAAAGTAATAAATTTTTTGGATTCAGAAGTTCCTTCATGTTGAATATTTACTTTAAAATTATTAGTATTTTTTATAGGTGTTACAGATATATTTGTTGTTATTGTTCTTTCTTTAAGTAGAGAAATTTTTCCTTTTTGAGGTTTTTTGTATAAGTGTTCAAAATTAAGGCTAGATGAATTACTAAGTATATTTTTAAATTCATTTCCATCAAAATTCATTCTATTAATGTAGGATATTTCATCTGTTAAATCATTTAAAAAGTTTTGTGTATCTTCATCTTTTTTAGGAGATATTATAACTACAGTTGATTTTATATTATTTTTTTCCAAATTCATTACATCTTGTATTTTTGATAATGTATTTGATGAGAAAAAGTGATTATAAACTAAATTAGAAAGATGTTCTGATTTAGTACAAATAGGTATAATACCTTTTTGTTTTAAAATATGTTTTAAACTAGTATTTTGTAATAATTTATTATCAATAATATTTTTTAAATCATTAGGTCTAACAAATTCTTGTATTGCCATTAATAATTCCTTCTTTGAATTAGATTTTAATATATAAGGACATTTATAATATTTTCAACTTCATATTTAAAATATGCTTCTTTAAAAATTTTATTAAAATTTTCTTTGATAAATTTTAATTCATTAATGTTGTCTGAAAAGAAGTGGATACATATTTCTTTTTTATTATCACTAGTGGCTTCTATTTGTAATTCGTTAATCATAGATTTTAAATATATAAGTGAATTTTTATCAATTGTATCAAAATAAAAAATAGCTTTTTTATCTATTTTTTCATTATTAGATTCATCAATATATGAAGCTAAAATAAAATCTGAAAATAAATAACTAGGAATTATATTTTTTTCACGTCTCCATTTAGAGCCAGCTATAGAAGGATAAATAATAGAAAAATTAGGATTATATTTTTTTATATTTATTATTTTTTTTGAAAAAGCATCCCATTTATTTAATTTATCTTTGTCAGCTAAATATAATATATATGGATATTTTTTTTGGGGAATTTGGATACTTAAGCGAATAGTCATAGCTTTTTCTTTATCATATTTATTATCACTAGGATTACAAGCTAATATGCCTCCAATCAAGACATATTCTTGTAATAAATTACTTATTTCTGGTGAATGAGGAGCACATTCTATAGTATTTATTAATTCATTTAGCCAATCATTAACACTAGAGTTAGATATACTACTCCATTGACGATTTTTACACTCAACAATAATGGCTTCTTTTCTATCAGTGAATGGATTATAATATGTTCCTAAAATATCTATACCATGTGAAGTTTTTGGATTATCTTTCTTGTTTTTATGGGATGAACGTATACAGTCTATGCTTATATTTCTACCCAATATTTTCCATTCAAAAGATTCAAGTAATTTTCCCATGTAATCTTCAAAAATTTTTCCATTTTCTTGACTTTTTTCGCCCATTAATATTCACCTCTGTCTAATAATAAATGTTGTAAAATATAAGATTCATCATCATCTAATGAATTTATAGATTTATATATTATGATTCCATTTTTAGAAGTTAATCTTATTTTTAAGTTAGTATTATTATGAAAGATTATTAAAGTAATACTAACAATTTTATCTTTATATTTTTCTAATACTGAATAGGCATTTCCATATGATGATAAATCTACTGTAATTTTTCCAACAATATCTTTCGTAAAAAGAAAATCATCAAAGCAAACTTTAGATATTTTGAATTTAAATTTTTTTATTTTATTTAAAATATCATTAATTTTTATAGTTACAAAGTTCATAGATATATGATCTAATAAACTTGATAATAAAAGAACTAATTTTTTAGCAGCAGTTTTATTTGAAGAAATTTCAAGATAAGTATCTATTATACTGAAGTTTGTGATATTTGCTTTTTGGACAATTCTAGTTTCAAAATCACGATTTTCGATATTATAGTAAGATTCTTTTATATTTTCAATTATTACATATTCTCCTAACAACTCATTTTCACTTAATAAATCTAAATTGAAATAAGTTGTATCTTGTCTAGAATATTCATTCAGAATATTATATATTTCTGTAACTGAAAAATTTTTTGTAGAATTAAATTTATATATATATATACTGTTTGAAGCCATAATAGTACCTCCCAAATTTAACATTTTTAACATTGATACTATCATTATATAAACTAAAAAAAGGCTTATCAATAAATAGTAAGTTTTGAATTTTAAAGCATAATCTCTCTATATATAGATTATTTTTTCATCCAGAAATCAGAATTAGTTATTATTAAATTGCCTTTTCGTCTGACTTAGGTTTTACATATAAGTCGTATTGATTTTTTAATATTGCTTTAACAGTAGTTTTGCCTTCATATGGTAATTCGCGGTATTTTTTTATCAAGTCTATTTCATCTTTGGATAAAGATAGGTTGTTCTTTTCAGCATCTTTATTTATTTTAAAACAAGGCATAAATATATCGTCATCGTTTTTATTAATATCATTACCTAATAAGTAGTCAGAAGAAACATTAAATAATGTGCATAATTCTTTTATTTTTCGTACAGGCTTAGATTTACCAGTTTCATATTTTACATAAGCTGGACGACTTATTCCTAAAAATTTAGCAACTTCCCCTTGGGAAAGCCCTTTTTTTTCTCTTAAAATGCGTAATCGTTCAGATGTTAGTGACATTTAATCACTCCTTGGATAATATCTAAATTTAAAAATTCTTTTTCCAGAAATTATCACTAGTGATTATTAAATTGCCTTTTCGTCTGACTTAGGCTTTACATATAGGTCATGTTGTGTTTTAGCTAATGATTTAATTGTGATTTTACCTTCAGGTGGCAGTTCACGATAAAGCTGTATAAGCTCTTGTTCATCAGTAGTTAATTGATTTGAATTGTTTTTTTCAGTAGGACACTTTTCAGCAATATTAGGGATATCATTTATTCCCAATAAATAGTCCACAGATACATTAAAAAAAGTCGCCAATCTTACTAACATATTATGATCGGGTTCTCTTTCTCCTTTTTCATAGCGATTATACGTTACTGTTCCTATATTTAATAATTTAGCAACCTCTGTTTGTTTGAGTTGCCTATTTTCTCGTAATTTTATTAATCTATCCGTTATCATAAATAACATCTCTTTTATATTAATAGCGTAAATTATTTTCTTTTCCAGAAATTATCACTAGTGATTATTAGATTGCCTTTTCGTCTGACTTAGGTTCTTTTGTAGGTACAAAACGTTCTAGCATAGTATCTATAATTTGTTTATCTTCAGCTTTTAATTGCCGATATTTCTTTATAAGATTTTGTTCGTCAACAGATAACTCAATATCATTTTTATTAATTATAAAACTTGGCAATATTAGGTCAGGTTCTTTTTTTTCTTCAAAAGAGTCTACTTTCCCAATTAGATAATCTACACTTGTTTTATAAAGTTTGGCTAATGTACGTAAATCTTCTGGACTTGGTCTAGATACATTGTTTTCCCAATTTGATAAAGTTTTATTATTTATATTTGTATATTTTTTTACATCAACTTGTTTTAGTCCAGCATGTTCACGTGCTGTTTTTAAAAAAATACCTATTTCCATAATGAACTCCTTTTTATATAAATAATAGCATAATTCTAAATAACTTAGACTTTATTCTTAAAATATTAGAAAAAATATTGACTTCTAATAATTTTGGAATTATAATCTAAGTATAAATTCTAATTTTATTGGAAATGGTGGTGGTGAAATGAAAGCAAATGTTAGATTAAAAAAATATCTTCAAGAAAAAGGGATTAGTCAAACATTTATAGCTGTAAAAACAGGTATAAATGTAAAAACATTAAATGCAATAATTAATGGGCATACTGCTTTAAAAGCAGATTTATTAATTGAAATTTGCGAAAAAGGATTAAATATCTCTATTGAAAATTTTTTTGCCCATAAATTCCAATAATATTAGAAATATAGAATTATCATACTTTGAAAGGAGGTGAGATATATGCAGACTTATTTCCATGTTTTTATTAAAGAATGTAGATTAAATGCAGGTTTTTCTAAGATAAAATCAGCTAGATTACTGAATGTTAGTGAACGTAGTTTATCTGATTATGAGAGTGGAAAAACTGCTGTAGATGATGCTTTGGCGGTTAAGATGGCACAAATATATAATTGCCCTGCTATCATCTATTGTTGGACCCAAGATAATGCTTGTGGCAGGCTATGGTTATCGAAATTAGATGATAAATGTTTATCACAAAATATTTTATGTAACTTCAGCAATATTGAAACTATGCAAAATGAGTTTTTGCCAAAGCTTATCAGAATTGGTCAAGATAACAAAATTGATGAGCAAGAAAGAAATATCTTCATCAAGATAAAAGAGCATGGTCTGAAACCGCTGATGAAAAGTACTATAGCATTGTTATTTATTAGAAATAAAAAAAGCCGACCTGCAAAGCAAGTCAGCTCAAATTAACCTAAAAATATTGTAGCAAAAAATTTATCATAAGTAAATATTTGTATTTATGCAAAAAAATAAGCTAAAGGGTTGAGAAAAGTCCTTTAGCTTGCAAGTAAATAAATATAAAAGTTGAATTAAATAAATTTTTTAGAAAAAACGAGCTTTGTCTTATGACAAATTCATTATAACATAAGCTGAAAAAACTATGGTTAAGCTCAAAAGTATAGTGATAATTATAAGATAATTGTGTTAAGAGTTTTATAAAAAGAAGGGAAGATTTTATGAATAAAGAGTTATTAAAAAAAGAAAAATCTAAATTCAAACGACAATTTGAAGAACAGCAGGATAAAAATGATGAAATAGTGACTGTGTCTTATAAGATAAAAAGAGCTTGTTTAAATTGTCGTCATGAATACATTCATTGTCAGAATTGCAAATATAATATTACTCCAATAACTAAATATATTAATGGTATTCCTATAAAGAATTCTGATAAATTACTTCCTTAACAGTAAAATATCCACTAAATATACATTCTACAGCAATATTTTTTTCGGGGTCGGCATCTAAACCGCTCCAATAATTAAATGCGGATTGTCGATAATTATTAAAAGTAAGTTTTGGAGAGTTTTTTAAATATTTTTCATTCCCATAAAAAACATTTCCAGAGCAAACTAATTCTAATATTTGATATGGAATATTTAATTTATCTACTTGTAATGCATCTTTCCAAAAAGATAATGATTTTTCATTATGCGGAATAAGCCATATGGATTTTTGTCTTGAAGGAAGTTGTGGGAAATATTGTTGTCTAACTTCTTCAAATAAATTTTCTCGAATATATAACATACATTCATCTAATGGGTTGGAAAATTTAGATAAATCTATATTATCATAAATCGAAATAAATGGGTTTTTTTCCTTACCTGCTGTATAAGTTAATCCTTTTTGTAAAGAGGGTGTAATATTAGGATTTATTTTTTGAATGTGATAAAAAATTTTATTTGTAACTTGTTCCATTATAATCATCTCCTTATAAGACGATTATAACATAAATATATTTAACATATGCTTAGCTATTACTAATTATTCCCTTATCGTAACGAACGCTTGGCGGTGGGTTATTGATGAAACCGCTGTATAAAAATTTATAGCTTATGTATGGGTAGCAACCAAATAAATTGAAAGGAAATTATGTATATGCCTGATTGGAATTTAGAGTGTGAAATAAAAATTCGAGCTTTAG
>OCHG01000507.1_pt1 | contig 36591 bp, 37 predicted proteins | sample 1538801 | NCBI WGS metagenome assembly OCHG01 (sample SAMN04571727, study PRJEB22368) | human gut metagenome | biome: human gut; material: stool | host: Homo sapiens | place: Luxembourg | collected 2012-09-20 | reverse complement strand
TTTACAAGAATATACTATATTATTATTTGATTTATATTTCATAAAAGTATTATATAACTATTAAAAATATAATACAATAAAAAACAATGATATCGAATCATTGTTTTTTAGCGAGCTTATATCTCCATAAATAAATTTAGGGGCTTTACGCTCGCATTTGGTAAAAACTTCGCCTTTATTTTTAGCTAAGAAATAAAGGATATCAAATTCTTTAGGTGTCAAAATTATTTCTATATTATTACGTAAAACTTTACGATTTTTAGGATAGATAGTTAATTCACCAAAAGTAAGTTTTTCATCTACAAATAATGGAGATGTGTTATCGGATATTTCTAAAATGAGATTATTAATATTACCGTTGATTAAATCTTTAAAGGAATGTTGTAAATTTTCAAGTTCATAATTTAAATCAGTTGGGGCATTTTGGACTTGTTCATATACCCATTTAGCTAAGGTAGGGTTTATAGTAATGAAAGTGGCATTTTTTTTCATAATATCCTCCTTTTTTAAATGAGTTTTTTATATTTAGCGATATAAGAGTATTTGGCAAATGAAATTAATAGCATATACAGGATAACAATCACAAATAAATAAATGAAATATAATGCAGGTAGTTGAGTTAATCCTAAATTAGTAGCAAATGGTGTAAAAGTTAATCCTGTAAATAAGATTATGCCTATAATTGTTGTTATTAATACAGGCTTAGAGGCATTACTTTGAATAAATGGGATTTTTGATGTACGTAACATTTGCAAAATTAAGATTTGCGACCACATGGATTCTAAAAACCAACCTGTTTGAAATAGTGATATATATATATCGTTTGTAAATGAATGTCTGTTAATTCACTGTATAGTAATCCATTTGTAATAATGCTGAAGCAATAAGAACAGAGAACATATTTCCAAAATTTGAAGATGCTGTTATTTTGATATATTTAATCATATTGGCATATGTTTTACGACCTTCAATTATACCTTGTTCTAAAACCATTAAATCTTTTTCTAAAAGAATTATATCAGCAGATTCTTTGGCAATATCTACAGCACTGTCTACAGAAATAGCTATATCAGAAGATTTCATTGCAGTGGCATCATTGATACCATCTCCCATGAAACCAACCGTATGACCATTTTAGCGGAGCAATTTTACAATTTTTGCTTTTTGTTTTGGTGATAATTTAGCGAAAACATCAGTTTTTTACAGCTATAGCTAAATCTTGTTTTGGTAGTTGCTCAATATCTGAACCAAGTAAAAGATTATTAACTTTTAAACCCACTTGTTTACATATAGAACGAGCAACTTTATCATTATCCCCTGTTAAAACTTTTACTTTAACACCATATTCTTTTAATGCTTTTAAAGCTTTTACAGTTGATTCTTTTGGCGGGTCTAAGAATGCTAGATAGCCAATAAGTACCATATCACATTCGTCTGCTATGCTGAATTTATCTATTGGTGATGGATTATTTTTTTGAGCAACAGCTATTACACGCATACCTTTGTCATTTAATTTATCGACAGTTTTTAAGATTTCTTTTTTGATGAATTCGTCTAACGGTTTAATTTTTCCTTGATATTCAACATGAGAGCAGATAGATAACATTTCTTCGACTGCACCTTTAGTTATCATTTGGAATTTTTGATTTTTGTCCTTTACTACTATAGAAAGGCGACGACGTGAAAAATCGAAAGGTATTTCATCTACTTTCGTGTAAGCACTAGATAGATTTATTAAGTTAGGATTATCTTGTTCAATTTCTTCTGTTTTATTGATGATAGCTATATCCATTAAATTTTTATAGCCTGTTTGAAAATAACTATTTAGGTAGGCATGACGTAAGACACGACTATCTTCATTTCCCCGTACATCTAAATGGTATTCTAAAACAACTTTATTCATGGTTAACGTACCAGTTTTATCAGTACAAAGAATATCCATAGCACCAAAATTTTGAATGGAATTTAAGTTTTTTACGATAGTTTTTTTCTTAGACATAGAAACGGCACCTTTAGCTAAGCAAGTGGTAACTATCATAGGTAACATTTCAGGTGTTAAACCTACAGCAATGGAGATAGCAAATAAGAAAGCTTCTACCCAATCATTTTTAGTTATACCATTGACAAAAAATACTATGGGTACCATAAATAACATAAAACGAATTAAAAGCCAAGAGACAGAATTGACGCCTTTTGTAAAATTTGTTTCCACAGGTGTAGTAGAAACAGATGAAGCGATTGAACCAAATAAAGTATTATTGCCAACACCGATTACTACAGCAGTAGCACTGCCACTTATTACATTACTTCCCATGAATAAAATATTATTATAATCAGTAATAGAAAGATTTTTTTCTTGATAAGTTTTAGCAAATTTTTCTACTGGTTCACTTTCACCTGTCAATGATGCTTGGCTAATAAATAAATCTTTAGCTTCTAAAATTCTAGCATCAGCAGGAATCATATCACCAGCACTTAGATGAATAATATCACCAATTACTACATCTTCTAAAGGAATTTCTGCTTTAGGGCGATATTGTTTAGTAACGGTGCAAGTAGTTGTTATTAAAGATAGAAGTTTTTCGGCTGCATTACCGGAACGGCTTTCTTGAACAAAACGCAAAGAGCCAGATATAAACCATTGTAAGAATTATAATAACGGTTACAGGATTTACATCATCAGGGCTATTTTGCATGATAGGAATAATAATATCAGTAAAAATAGAAACTATAGCCAGACAAAATAAAATTGCTGTAAATGGGTTTATAAAAGCATTGGCAATACGTTTAGTTAAAGATAATTTTTTCCCATGCACAATTTTATTATTGCCATATAAATTACGATGTTCTTTAATGGCTTGTTCACTTAATCCCGTAAAAGAAGTGTTAAGAGCTTGTAATATTAGCTTGGTTGAATTGGTGGCACAAAAAATAATTTGTTCGTTCATTTTTTTTAGTGTTTTTGGATTAGTTGTCACAATGCTCCCTTCATAAAAATAAAATTAATAAATCACATAACAAAGTATAAATTATTTATTTATCTAATCATATGGCAGAATTCTTGCGATTTTATTACTTTTTTATAAAGATTTAAAAGAGCATATTATTTAATGAGATTTTAATGAAAGTTTTAAAGGATTTTAATTTGTATTTTTAGAATATATACAGTATAAATAAAACAATCGAAATCCTTAATGAAGGAGGGGTTTTTATGAATTTACAATTTTTAGGTGCGGCTCATACAGTTACAGGTTCTTGTTATTTATTAGAAGCAAATGACCATAAAGTTTTGATTGATTGTGGTATGTTTCAAGGTGCGAGAAATTTACGTGATTTAAACTACAATGATTTTCGTTTTGTACCGTCAGATATAGATTGCGTACTTTTAACTCATGCTCATGTTGACCATTGTGGTCTTATTCCTAAGTTATGTAAACAAGGATTTAAGGGCGATATATATGCGACAAAAGTGACTTGCGATTTAGTAAATATCATGCTCCCAGATAGTGCACATATCCAAGAGTCTGATGCGCAAATAACAAATCGCAAAGGGCAACGTATGGGAAAAACACCAATAGCTCCTTTATATACTATTGATGATGCTATGGCTTCATTAAAGCAATTTGTGCCAATTGATTATGATCAAGAAATCAATCCAGTAAATGGCATACGAGCTATTTATAAAGATGCTGGTCATATCATGGGGTCAGCAATTATTGAAGTTTATGTAACGGAAAATGGCGAAGAAACTAAAATTGTATTTACAGGCGATTTGGGGCAACCTGACCAGCCTATTATAAAAGATCCTACACATATAAAAGAAGCAGATTATTTAGTAATTGAGTCTACTTATGGTGATCGTAAACATCAAATTTATGATAAAGAAACTCCATTAGCAGAAATTATAAATGATACTATGGATAGAGGCGGAAATTTAATTATTCCATCATTTGCAGTTGGTCGTACACAAACAATGTTATATTATTTATTCAAATTATGGAAAGCCAATCGCATAGAGGATTATTCAGTTGTAGTAGATAGCCCACTTGCTGTTGAAGCTACAAGAATTTTTGCCAAGAATACAAAATATTTTGATGATGAAGCAACTGAATATATTAGAAAACATGGTAAATTGCCTCAAATGCCACAGTTGCGTCTTTGTGAAAGTGCAAATGAATCTAAGGCCTTAAACACAGAAGAAGGTTCACATATTATTTTATCGGCTAGTGGTATGGCGGACGCTGGACGTGTACTTCATCATTTAAAACATAATCTTTGGCGTCCAGAATCTACAATTTTATTTGTAGGTTATCAAGCAGAAGGAAGTTTAGGTAGAAAATTATTAGAAGGCGCTAAAAAAGTAAAAGTCTTAGGTGAAGAAATCAGTGTAAAAGCTAGAATTGTAAATATGGACGGATTTTCTGCTCATGCTGATTATTCACAGATGGAAGAATGGTTACAACATTTAACTATGTATAATGCTAAACAGGTATTTGTAGTACATGGTGAAGCTACTGCTAGTAAAGCTGTAAAAGAAATGATTGAAGAAGAATTCGGCTGGAATGCGTATATTCCATTTTATGCAGATAGAGCTATCATGACGAAGAATACTTGTGAAATCAAAGCTGCTAATATACCTCAAGTATCTGTGGAAAAAGATATGGAAGACTTCTTTGTTGATGTTGATGCAGATTATAGACAATTACGTCGCAGAATTATTAATCTTGTGGTTAAAAATCCAGAACTTATGCCAGCAGCTATGAATACAATTCAAAAAGGTTGGCGATATGTTAAACGCTTGTTCAAGGATTTTGGTATTAGCTAAGATTTTTAATGAAAATTTTATCTGCTTTTTACGATAAATATTTTGGCAAGAAGAAAGAAATATGTTATGATTAGAGTAAAGTTAAATCTTAGGAGGATTATATAATGGAAGAATTAAAAAACAATTCCGTTGTTGAAGAAGATACTGAAGGTACTGTAGTTGTTATTACTGATGAAGAAGGTAATGAATACAATTATGTAGAAGAAATGGTTTTCGATGCAGGTAGCGATAAATATGCTATTTTAGTTAGCATTGATGGCGATGAAGAATGTGAATGCCATGAACATGATGAAGAATGCGGTTGCGAAGAAGTAGATGTAATCTTAGCAAAAATCGTTAAAGATGAAAATGGTGAAGTTGAATATATTGAACCAACAGATGAAGAATTTGAAATTGCTCAACAAGCTTATGAAGAATTAATGGATAAACTTGAAGCAGAAGAATAGTCATCTGAATTTGTTTAAAGTTTAATACGTATCAAAGAAGGTACCATAGAAAAATGGTATCTTCTTTTTTGTGAATATAAATTTTTATTTGAGGTAGATTTATGGAAAATTTAGTAGAAAATATTAGTAAATCAGTAGCTATTGAATTGCTTTTTGAAGAAATGCCAACAAGACCTACTGCAAATGCTATTTTTCGTGAAGCTAGAAAAATATTTGGTGATATAAATATCATCAATAGAGATGAAAATGATATTGAATTTAGCGTAGATAAATTTGTAGCATATAATGAAGATAATACAACTTCTCCAGTAGTACTTGCTATGGGAAATATAACAGATTTTGATGATAAAGTAGCTGTAAGTGAATTTGAACGCACACAGATTTGGAATGTAGCTAACAGTGAAGAATTATTGAGTAAATATAAATATGCTGTAAAAATATGGGATGTAAATGTTCAAAGACAAATTCCTAAAGAACGTGCTATTATGTTAGTGGATTGGCTTAATGTAGCTTTAAAATTATATCCTAAATGTCAAGCTATTTGGATAAAATCAGCAGGTAAATTACAATTAGCACAATCCATTAAGAATTTAAAAGAAACAGGTATAGTTAAATATTTATATAGTATGGTTAATATTCGTTTCTTCAATGTGCCTAATACAAATGAATTCATTGTAGATAGTGTAGGATTGGCTAATATTGGTTTAAGTGATGTACAATTCCATTTCAAAGGTATGAACCCTAATAAAGTAGCTAATCTTGCATATAGCTTAGCTCGTTATATTTTGAATAATGATGATATCATGATTAAAGATGGCGATACCATTGATGGCATGAATGATGAGGGCAAAATGACACCAGAAGTTCAATGGATTTGTAGATATGAAGATTCTTTAATCGAACCACTTCGTCCTGTTTTAGATATTGATACTGGTAAATATGCCGCTGGCGATAGAAATTAAAAAAAACACTTTCTAATTTTAGATATTTTCTAAGTTAGAAAGTGTTTTTTAGTTAAGTATAAAATTATTTGATTAAGTTAAATTTACGCATTGCTGTTTTTAATTGTTCAAGATGAGCATCTTCCATTTCGCAAAGTGGCATGCGTAAAGGACCCATATCAAAGCCCATTAAACGAAGTGCAACTTTTACAGGAATTGGATTTACTTCACAGAATAATGCTTTGATTAATGGGAAATATTCAATTTGTTTTTTCGCTGCTTCTTCAACTTTGCCATCAAAGAATAATTGGCACATATCATGTGTTTCTTGTGGCATAACGTTGGAAAGTACGGAGATAACACCTTTTGCACCTAAAGATAATAATGGAACGATTTGGTCATCATTACCAGAATAGAAAGTGAGTTTATCACCGCAAAGAGACATTGTTTCAGCAACTTGACTGATATTGCCACTAGCTTCTTTAACTGCTGCAATGCGTGGATGTTCTGCTAAAACAGCGTAAGTTTCTGGTGTAATACCTACACCTGTACGAGATGGTACATCATAAAGAATGATAGGTACATTTACATTATCAGCGATAGATGTGAAATGTTTGATAAGTCCTTTTTGTGTACATTTATTATAATATGGAGTAACTACTAATAAAGCATCAGCACCTGCTTTATCTGCATGTTGAGATAAATTAATAGCATATCTAGTATCATTAGAACCAGTACCTGCAATAACAGGAACACGTTTATTTACATAGTCAACAGTAAATTTAATAATTTCTTCATGTTCTTCATCTGTCATTGTAGCAGATTCGCCACTTGTACCAGCAATTATGATAGCGTCTGTACCATTGTTTAAGTTGAAATCAATTAAACGAGCTAATTCATCATAATTGATACCGTTTCCGTTTTCATAAAATGGAGTAGCAATAGCTACGCCTGCACCTTTAAATATTACATCTTTCTCCATAAAGAAAGCCTCCTTAATGCCATCTTTTGATGTGTTATCATAAATTATACAGGTAAATATTTATATTGTCTATAATATTTTAATTTTATGCATGATTTTAAAACATTTTTCTTTATTTTTATTTTTTATTATTGTAATGTTATAACTTTTTATTATTTGCGTAATAAATTGTAAAAGTGTATTTATTTATGATATAAAAAAGACTTGATTTATAAATTTTAAAATCAAGTCTTTTTATGTTTAATAATTATTTATTGTCATCTTTCCACCAATAAATACCGTCTTGTTTTGGTAAGATACTAGCTTTAAATACAGGATCTTTAATACCTTGTTTTTTCTGTTGAGTATAATCATCTAAAGCAATAAAAGCATATTTGCCTAAGAGTAAAATAGCAATGATATTTGTGATTGCCATTAAAGCCATGAATAAGTCTGCTAAATTCCAAACTAAGCTCAATTCAGCAACAGAGCCGAAGAATACCATAATTACAACAAGAATACGGAAAATATTTAAATATAATGGGTTATCAGACAAGTGTTTTATATTGATTTCTCCATAATAGTAGTTACCTACGATAGAAGTAAATGCAAATAATAAAACGATAATAGCTATACCAGTTGTAGCGATATCACCAAAATATAAGCTTAAATCGTATTGAATGAGCTGAATACCAGTTAAACCTGTTGCTTGATAATCACTGCTGAATAATACGATGAAAGCAGAAGCAGTACAGATAAATAATGTATCTACGAATACACCAAAAGCTTGGATAAGACCTTGTTTTACAGGATGACTTACTTCAGCAGTAGCTGCGGCATTTGGAACAGAACCCATACCAGCTTCATTGGAGAATAATCCACGTTTAATACCTGTCATGATAGCAGCACCGAAGCTACCACCAGCTACAGATTCAATACCCCAAGCATCTTTGAAGATGACAGATAAAACAGTTGGTAATTCTGAAATATTATATATAGTGATAGCAAAAGCGATAAGTAAATAAATACCAGCCATGATAGGCACCATGTATTCAGTAACTTTAGCAATGCGATGTAAACCACCAAATACTACAATTCCAGAGAATACAGCAATAACAATACCAATCATAGTAGCATCAAAATTGAATGCAGTTTGTAAAGATAAGGAAATTGTATTGGATTGTACAGAATTGAAGATAAGTCCATAAGTAACACTGATTAAGATAGCAAAGAATACAGCTGTTTTAGGGCTATGAAGTGCATTATTAATGTAATAAGCAGGACCACCAAGATAGCCATTGCTATCAGTACGAGGTACTTTGTAAATCTGTGCTAAAGTACTTTCCACAAAACCAGTTGCAGAACCTAAGATAGCAATAATCCACATCCAGAAGATAGCACCTGGACCGCCGAGAACTACTGCAATAGCAATACCAGCAATATTACCAACACCCACACGAGATGCTGTACTTACACAGAAAGCCTGGAAAGAAGAAATTTGTTGTCCTTCCATTTTATTGCCTGCATCGCCAGCAATAAGACGTATCATTTCTTTGATAAATCTTATTTGTACAAATTTTGTACGAATAGTAAAAATAATGCCAGCACCAATAAGTAAAATAATTAAAACATAACTCCATAAGATATCATTAATTTGACCGACTAATGAATTCAATAACTCCATTTAAACACCTTCTTTATAAATTAATATGTATATAATAACATATTTACAATATTTTGGGTAGAAATATATTTTATTAGTAATAATAGATTTATGTTACATAATACTTGTGATAAAATAAAGACAAAATATATTGAAAAGAAGTGTTTGTGTAATGGAAAATTACACAAATAGAATGTATATATTTGATAGTAGATAAAGATATATTTTTAATGATTTATATATAAAGTTAAAAATAAAATGAAAATAAATCATAAATTTTTATATTAGAAGATAATTGATGGAATGCTTAAATTATCTTCTTTTTTATATTGTTATTTTAATGAAGAAAAAGAAGCTTTTATATTTGGTATAGATTATTTTCTTTATAATAATCATATGTTAAAATTATTTTACTTAATATATTAGCTTTAATTTTATTTTTGAAGATATTTTATTATTTTTAGAAAGAGAGGTCATAATGAAATTAGAAAAATCTGATGTAAATACTGTAGTTGAAAATCATATAGATTTTACTCATTTGCATGTGCATACAGAATATAGCTTATTAGATGGTGCTAGTAGAGTAAAAAAATTAATTACACACGCAAAAGAATTGGGCATGAAATCTATAGCGATTACTGACCACGGCACTATGTATGGAACGATTGCTTTTTATAAAGAAGCTTTGAAACAAGGAATAAAGCCTATTATTGGTTGTGAAGTTTATGTAGCACCAAAATCTCGTTTTGATAATTTTGAAGTGGAAGGCACTCGTTATTATCATCTAATTTTGTTAGCAGAAAATAATAAGGGATATCAAAATCTCATTAAATTAGTTTCTCTAGCAAATATTGAAGGTATGTATTATAAACCTCGTGTAGATAAAGATTTATTGCGTCAGTATCACGAAGGTATTATTTGTTTGAGCAGTTGTATAGCGGGCGAAATTCCTCAAGCAATTATTCGTGATAATATGGAGCGTGCGGAAAAATTAGTGCAGGAATATGTAGATATTTTTGGCAAAGATAATTTCTTTTTAGAAATTCAAAATCATCAAATTCCTGAAGAAACTAGGGCAAACAAAGGATTAATCAGTTTAGCGCAAAAATATGATTTAAAATTAGTGGCTACAAATGATATACATTATATAAAAAAAGAAGACAATGATTTTCATGATGTGCTTTTGTGTATACAAACAGGTAGAACTTTAGATGATAAAGATAGAATGAAATTTTATAATGATGACTTCTATTTAAAATCTGGTGCTGAAATGCTTGCTTTGTTTAAAGATACACCAGAAGCTATTACAAATACTTTGGAAATTGCAAATCGTTGTAATGTGAGTTTTGAATTTGGTCATTTACACTTACCAAACTTTCCTTTGCCAGAAGGTATGACTGATGAACAATATTTGCATAAATTATGTAAGGAAAAAATTCATAATAGATATTCTGAAGTTACAGAGGAAATACAACAAAGGTTAGATTATGAATTGTCTATTATTAATCGCATGGGTTATGATAGTTATTTTTTGATTGTATGGGATTTTATAAATTTTGCTCGCAGTCAAAATATAGCGGTAGGACCTGGTCGTGGTTCAGCAGCTGGTAGTATTGTAGCGTATATTTTGGGAATTACAGATATTGACCCATTGAAATATAGTTTACTCTTTGAACGTTTTTTAAATCCTGAACGTGTAACAATGCCAGATATAGATATTGACTTTTGTTATATTCGTAGAGATGAAGTTATTGAATATGTAAAAAGAAGATATGGCGATGACCATGTAGCACAGATAATTACTTTTGGTACGATGGCGGCAAAAGGTGCAGTGCGAGATGTAGGTCGTGTCATGAATATGCCTTATAACGAAGTAGATAAGATAGCAAAGTTAATTCCGCAAGAATTAGGCATGACTTTGGATAAAGCATTGAAAGATTCATCAGAGTTATTAACTTTATATCAAGAAAACCTTGAAGTTCGTAAATTAATTGATTTTGCTAAAGATGTAGAAGGTATGCCACGCCATTCTTCAACTCATGCTGCAGGTGTGGTTATTTCTAAAGATCCTGTTACAGATTATGTACCTATTCAGATATCTGAAGGCACATTTGTGACGCAATATGATAAAGATTGTGTCGAAGAATTAGGTCTGTTGAAAATGGACTTTTTGGGATTGCGTACGCTTACTGTTATCGCTGATGCTTTGACAAATATAAAAAATAATCGCGGTATAGAGATAAATTTAGATGAAATTCCACTTGAAGATGAAAAGACTTCGCAAATGCTTTGTCGAGGAGAAACAGGAGCAGTATTTCAGTTAGAGTCTGCTGGCATGACTACTTTAGTAAAAGATTTGCAACCAACGGGATTTGCTGATTTAATTCCTGTTATGGCATTGTATCGACCAGGACCTTTGGGCAGTGGCATGGTAACAGATTTCATCAATGGTAGACATGGTAGAAAAAAAGTAACATATATTCATCCAGATTTAGAGCCAATTTTAAAAGAAACTTTTGGCGTGATTTTGTATCAAGAGCAGGTTATGCAGATAGTTCAAGTATTAGCTGGTTTCACTTTAGGGCAAGCTGATATTCTGCGTCGTGCAATGGGTAAGAAAAAGCATGATGTCTTAATGTCACAAAAAGAAAATTTCTTAAAAGGTGCTAAAGATAATGGCGTAGATGATAAACTCGCAGAAACTATTTTTGATTTATTATTACATTTTGCCGATTATGGTTTTAATAAATCTCATAGTGCTGCTTATGCACTTGTGTCATGGCGAACAGCATATTTAAAAGCTCATTATCCGCAGGAATTTATGGCGGCTATTTTGACTAGCTTGATGACAAGTAATAAAATTGGCGAATATATTGAACAATGTAAACATATGGGAATTGATATTTTGCCACCAGATATAAATGCTAGTCATGATACATTTACTGTAGATAAAAATAGTATTCGTTTTGGTTTAGCTGCTGTAAAAAATGTAGGTGAAAATGCCTTAAAAACGATTGTAGATATCCGCGAGAAAGATGGTCTATTTAAATCTTTAGAAGATTTTTGTTCACGAGTTAGCAGTAGATGTATCAATAAGAGAGCTTTAGAAAATCTTATAAAATGTGGTGCATTTGATTCTTTAGGTTATAATCGCGCTCAATATATGGCTGTTTTAGACCAAGCTATGGATTTAGGCTCTAGACGTCAGAAAGATTTAGCTAGTGGACAGATGGATTTATTTGGTGATTTTATGGAGGAAGAAGAGAGCATTGATAAATTGGAAATGCCAAAAATGCAGGAATTTCCTAAAATAGAATTATTAAATATGGAAAAAGAAATCACAGGCTTTTATATCACAGGGCATCCACTAGAAGAATATAGAGAAAAAATACAGTATTTGACTACGATTGAAAGTTTAGAAAAGCAAAAAGATGGAAAATATATCTCTGTAGCAGGAATTATTCGCAAAGCAAAAAGAGTAACTACAAAAAAAGGCGATATGATGTGCTTTTTAGAAATCGAGGACTTTTTAGGTGTAGTAGAAGTCATTGTATTTCCAAAGGCATTTTATGATAATATTAATTATTTAGTGCCAGATATTCCTGTTGTAGTTAGAGGAAAATTAGATAAAAGTGATGATAATAATAAAATCATTGCTGATAAAGTAATAGGTTTAGAAGATTATACACCAGAATTTTGTATTATCGTAAAACCAGAGCAAGAAGATAATGCTTTCTTTAGCAAAATAACAGAAACATTGCAAGAAAATGCTGGTCCTTGCTCTGTTTATATGTATTTTATGAGCAGTAAAAAAATGATTAAAGGTAATCGAGAATTTTGGATTGATGGCAGTGAAACTGTAGTCAACAATCTAAAAAATCTTTTGGGCAAAAATTCAATCAAACAAAGATAATTTTTAATTAAAAATCCCCCAAAATAGATGAGTATTTTGGGGGATAAATTTATATTAAGGGTTATAAAAGAAATCTTCGATTGCTAAGCGAATAGCTGAATAATTAAATCCTTTACGATAAAGATAGCCTTGACATTTTAATTTGTCAGCTTTGCTAGGAGTATAACGGCTATTTAATAATCGCAAACAAACAGTATATTCGTAATCTAATTCATCAATATCTGTCTCTTCTTGAGCATTTTGAATATCATTTTGAGAAAATCCTTTTTCCATTAACTTATATTTAATAGCTTTTATACTGCGATGTTTTTCATTGATATATGCTTGATATTGACGTTGGCATAAATCTGTATCGTCTAAATAATGTCGAGCAATTAAGCGATTAATGGCTTCTTGAATTTCTTCTGGTGCGTATTCTTTGCGTTTTAATTTTGTAATTAATTGTTGGGTACTATAAGGTCTTGTAGCTAATAAATCAACAGCATAAATAAGTGCTGTTTTTGTATTATTTTGCTGTTTCATTATCAGCCGTTACTTTAGATTTTTTAGTTGGTTCTTCAACTTTTTCTTCAGTTTGTTCTTCTTGAACAAATAATTTTTCACGAATTTTATTTTCAATTTCTAATGCTGTGTCAGCATGTTCTTTTAAATATGCTTTTACGTTTTCTTTACCTTGACCTAAGCGAGTGCCTTGATAAGAATACCATGTACCACTCTTATCTAAGATTTCAAAAGCTGTACCCATATCAATTAAGCTACCTTCACGAGAAATACCTTCACCATACATGATATCAAATTCAGCTTGTTTAAATGGAGGAGCTACTTTATTTTTTACAACTTTAATTCGTGTTCTGCTACCTACAGGGTCATTGCCTTGTTTAATTGTATCGATTTTACGCACATCTAAACGAATGGAAGCATAGAATTTTAAAGCTCGACCACCAGTTGTAGTTTCTGGATTACCAAACATAACGCCAACTTTTTCACGAATTTGGTTGATGAAAATTGCTGTTGTACGAGATTTACTGATGATACCTGTTAATTTTCTCATAGCTTGAGACATTAAACGAGCTTGTAGACCAACATGGGAATCGCCCATATCACCTTCGATTTCCGCTTTTGGAACAAGTGCCGCTACTGAGTCAACAACTACTACATCAATAGCGCCACTGCGAACGAGTGCATCGGCAATTTCTAAAGCTTGCTCACCGTTATCTGGTTGGGAAATCAATAAATTGTCGATATCTACGCCTAATTTTTTGGCATAAACTGGGTCAAGAGCATGTTCAGCATCGATAAATGCAGCCACACCACCTGTTTTTTGTGCTTCAGCAACAATATGAAGTGCTACAGTTGTTTTACCAGAAGATTCAGGACCGAAGATTTCTACTATACGTCCGCGAGGAACACCACCAACACCAAGAGCTGCATCAAGTGGTAAACAGCCAGTATGAATTACTTCGATATTCATATTAGCAGAAACATCACCTAATTTCATGATGGAGCCTTTACCAAAATCACGTTCAATTTGTTTTAAAGCACTTTCTAGTGCTTGTACTTTATCCATTTTATCCATGGGAATAAATCACCTGCTTTTTAAATCTTATCTAGAAATATATATAAATTATACTCTATCTATTCCTAAATAATCAAGCAAAATGTTCAGATTTCCGAACAAAATAAACGGGATTATTTTTAAGAAAATTAGCTTTAATTTAGAATATATTGTATAATATCAAATATAATTATTTATTGGAGGGATATTTTTTATTAAATGGACAGTTTTGATGACCAGTATATTTTATTAGAGGAATTATACGAGGATAGTTTTTATCCAGATTTTTTGATTGATAAAATCAAATATTTATTAGAAGATTTTATTAATTTTGTGGAACAAAAACCAAAAAATATGGCAGATGTTGGTGATAAAATTTATGATTTAATTCAAAATGCCAATAGTTTGCAATATGAATTTCTCGATAATGACAGCGAATATGATAATATAGCTAGAGAATGTCTTATTCGCAATTTAGAATATATTATTCAATGGTTTCATTTACCAATCAATTTAGAAGAAGCATTAGCAGAACGTGAATGGGATTAAGCCTATTTAATAATAAATGTTATTAATTTAAAAGCATAAAATTTTATGTTATACTTATAGTAGTTTATTTATTTGGAGGATTGTTTAATGTTATTAAATAAAAAGTCTGTAGAACTTTTAGCTCCAGCTGGCAATTGGGAAACATTAGTAGCTGCCATTGATGCTGGGGCTGATGCTATTTATTTGGGTGGAAAACATTTTAATATGCGTATGCTCAAATCAGACGCTAATTTTGATAATGAAATGTTAAAAAAAGCTGTAGAATATGCTCATGCTCATGGAGTAATGCTTTATATTACTATTAATAATTTAATCAGTGATGAAGAAATTCCAGAGCTTGAAGAATATTTGACTTATTTAAATGAAATACAGCCAGATGCTATTTTAATTCAAGATTTAGCTGTAGCTCAAATTGTGAAAAAACTTGGATTGAATATAACTATGCATGCATCTATCATGATGAATTCTCATAATAATGCTGCTATAAAAAAATTAAAAGAATATGGCATTCGTCGTGTCGTTGTTAGCCGTGAAATGTCTTTAAAAGAACTCAGTGAATTAAAAGCTGTGGACAGTGATTTTGAACTTGAATATTTTGTTCATGGTGATATGTGTATTTCTGAAAGTGGACAATGTATTCATTCTGGCGTTTTATTTGCTAATAGTAGTAATCGTGGTCGTTGCATGAAAGCTTGTCGTTGGCCATATAAAATCATTGATGAACAAACAGGTCAAGAACAAGAAACTACAACAGATGGCGATTATCGTTTAGCACTAAAAGATATGTGTATGTATAGAAATATTCCAGATTTAATTCAAGCTGGTGTATATTCTTTTAAAATCGAAGGTCGTATGCGCAGTGCTGATTTCGTGGCAAATATTGTAAGCATTTATCGTCGTGCTATTGATAATTATGTAGCTGATCCTGCTGGTTATCATGTAAATGAAGAAGATTGGAAAAATCTTTTTGAAAATCGTGTACGTGATTATTCCACTTGTTTTGCTATGGATAAACCTGATAGTAGAGCTATTGGTTATACTGGAAAACGCGAACCAAGATTTTTCAGCTATGCAGCTAAAGAAGCAGATTTAGATTGTGAATGGCTCAATGATTTAGAAGCTATTAAAACTGCTGATAATAAACCAAAACTTTCTGTTAAAGCTGCAACTTTAGCACATGCTCGTGAAGCTTTAGCTAATGGTGCTAATATTCTTTATGTAGCAGGCGAAGTTTATCGTCCACATACTCCATGGACTTTAGGAGATATAAAAACTGTTTTACAAGAAGCTCATAATGTTGGGGCAAAAGTAATAGTCAATACTCCTAGGACAACTTTAAAAGATCAATGTAGTGAATTAGAACAATTATGTCATGATTTAAATGAAATAAAACCAGATGGTATCATGGTAGGAAATTTAGGAGCTGCTACTATTGTACGTGAGCTTACAGATTTACCTATTTATGCTGACCATAGTTTCAATGTATTTAATCATGTAGCTACAGAATTTTTACAAGAAAATGGCATTGTAAATGCAACAGCTTCTTATGAATTGCCTTATGCTCAAGTAAAAACTTTAGTTGAAAGTAGTAAATTACCAATGACAATCACTGTTCATGGTAATGTAGAAGCTATGATTTCTGATACAAATATTCCTGCATTGAATTTAAAATATGACCCACTTACTAATCCAGAATTCAATGATAAACATTTTGCTTTATTGGATACAGTTGGCGGAAAACATTCTATCCGTGTAGACCAATTTGGTAGAATTCATATTTTATTTACTAATGATTTATGTCTTCTTCCTTATATTGACAAATTAATGGGAGCAGATACTCTTCGTATCGAAGCTCAAGATTATACACCAGAAATTACTGGTATGTTGACTAAAATTTATCGCGACGCTATTGATAATGGCAAAAATAACGATATGATCGAAAAAATTAAAGAAGTAAGCCCTCGTCCAGTTGGTATTGGTGTTTATCGTCATAAAAAATCTTATTAATTATTCATAGTCATTTTAGAATTGTCATTTTTATTTTAGGCTTTATGGCTTATTATATTAATGACAATTCTTTCTAATGTTTATTATCAATATTATTTATACATAATATTAGAAAATATAAAAATAATGAAAGGAAGTATATTATGTCTCAGTATTTAGGTCCTGAAAAATGTCTTGAAAAGAAAAAGAAATATATCATGCCTTGTTTAGGTCATTTCTTTGCCAATCCTCCTCAATTTGTAAAAGGTGAAATGCAATATCTTTATGACCATGAAGGCAAAAAATATTTAGATTGTTTTGCTGGTGTATCTGTTATAAACTGCGGTCATTGCAATCCTGAAATTACACAAAAAGTAGCAAAACAAGTACAGACTCTACAACATGTTTGCAATATCTATTTAACAGAAGATATTTATAATTTAGCTGAAAAATTAGCTCAAGTAACACCAGGTAGATTACAAAAATCTTTCTTTTGCTCTACAGGAACAGAAGCAAATGAAGGTGCTTTGCTTTTAGCTAATATTTATAATGGAAAAAGTGAATTATTAGCTCTTCGCAATGGCTTACATGGTAGAACAAAACTCACTATGAACTTGACTGGTATCGGCATGTGGAGAACTGACCCAAATCCTGTAGGCGGTATTCATTTTGCACCAAACCCTTATTGTTACCGTTGCCCAATGGGGAAAAAATTCCCAGAATGTGATTATGCTTGTGCAAATGCTGTAGAAGATATTATTAGCTATGCAACTTCTGGAAATGTTTCTGCTATGATTTGTGAAACTATCCAAGGTAATGCAGGTATTGTAGTACCTCCAAAAGGATATTTTAAACGTTTAAAAGAAATCTTAGAAAAACACAATATTTTATTAATCATTGACGAAGTGCAGACAGGTTTTGCACGTACTGGAAAAATGTTTGCTATTGAAAATTATGATGTTGAACCAGATATCATGACAATGGCTAAAGCTTTAGGCAATGGTGCTCCTATTAGCTGTTTTATTTCTCGCAGTGAAATCGCAGATAAATATACTCGTCCTGGTGCTTCTACATTAGGTGGAAATCCTGTTTCTTCTACAGCTGGTATTGCTGTACTTGATTATATCAAAGAACATAATCTTGTCGAAAAAGCTCGTGTTCGTGGAAAACAATTAAAAGATGGATTAATTGCTCTTCAAGAAAAATATCCATTTATCGGCGATGTTCGTGGTTTAGGCTTAATGGTAGGTGCAGAACTTATCAATCCAGATAAATCTCCAGCTCCAGATAAATTGGAATTTGTTGTAGAAACAATGAAAGATAGAGGTTTCCTCATCGGTAAAAACGGTATAGCTAGAAATGTTCTTGCTTTCCAACCACCACTTGTTATCAGTGAAGAAAATATCAATGATTTATTGAATAATCTTGATGATGTTATGTCTCAGGTAAAATAAAGATACAAATAAAAAATAAGTCCCTAGTAATTTATGTTACTAGGGACTATTTTTATAAGTTTTTTAATTAAAATACCCATTCATCGCCGAAGCGTTTTAATAAATTATCTGCTTCTGCAGGGCCGTCAGAACCTTGTTCATATGTGAATACAGGAAGTTTATCCCAACGATATAAATCCTTTAAGTGTTCAACAAAGTCCCAACTTGTCTCTATCTGATCCCATTGAGAGAACCAAGAACGTTCACCTTTGATACAAGCTGTAATTAAGCGTTCATATGCTTCAGGAGTGTTTATTCTGCTAGAAATGGAACTACTCTGGCTAAAGTCCATTTTTGCTTGTGTAATTTCATCTGTATCTCCTGGAGTTTTCACATTAAATTGAAGATGTACACCTTCATTTGGTTGGATTTTTATAATTAAGATATTGCGTGGAGCAGAAATAAATGTTTGACGGAAAACGATTGCTATTTGCATTTCACGACAGCGAAGTTTTTTACCTGTGCGAATATAAAATGGAGTATTCCACCAACGTTCATTATCAATAAATAAACGAAGTGCAGCATAAGTTTCTGTTGTAGAATCTGTAGGAACGGATTTTTCTTGACGATAGCCTTTATATTGACCTAAAACTAAACTATCGCGAACATCTTCTACAGGACGAAGTGCACGAAGTACACGTAATTGAGCATCATGCATAGCTGTGGTAGAGAATTGTTCTGGCCATTCCATAGCTACTATGGATAAGATTTGGAATAAGTGGTTTTGAACCATATCTTTTAAAGCTCCGCTAGTGTCATAATAGCCACCACGTGTGCCAATACCTAAATCTTCAAAAGCGGAAATCTGTACAGATTCGATATATTGTGAATTCCAAAGGTTAGCAAATATAGGGTTAGTGAAACGAATAGTTTGGATATTGCGTACCATTTCTTTACCGAGATAATGGTCAATGCGATAAATATTTTCTGCTGGGAAGAAAGTTTCTAATTGTTTGTTAAGCTCTTTAGCTGATTCTAAGTCTTCACCAAAAGGTTTTTCTAAAATAACTTTACCTAAAGAAGCTTCTTTTACTGCTTTTAATCCACTTGCAATTACGCCGAAAAATTTTGGAGCTACTGCAAGATAAAATACATGGTCATCAATATTTTCAGCAGTATAATATTCGGATAAACGAGCATATTCGTTTAAATCGGAGATATCCATTTTAAAATAAGAGATACGTTTAGCAAAAACTTCAAAAGTTTTTTTTTCATATGGTAAACGAGCGAATTTTTTTACCCAATCACGAACTAATTCGCAATATTGTTCTGTAGTATAATCGCGTCTACCAATGATGATAATTCTGGATTGAGCTTCTTCGGCATTTGCTGCAGTCATATTGTATTGTGCAGGCATAAGTTTTCTAAAAGTCAAATCACCAGTACCACCAAAAATTGTAAAAGCTTTATTTAAAGACATGTTAACTCTCTCTTTCATAAATAATTCATAAATAAAAATAAATATATATTATAAAATTATACCTATAGCATGAGGTACTTTATCTGTATTGATTAATTTAACAATTTTGCCATTTGTTTTATCTAATTGGAAGCTACTCATATCATCAGTATCTTTATTTACGACTAAAAGATATTGTTCATCTTCACTTAAGATAAAATCTCTAGGGTGCATACCACCACTGTTTATTTGTTGAATGATTTCAGGTTCGTTTTCAAGGCTGATAACAGTGAGTAAATCTGCTCCACGAGTGGAGATATATATGAAACGATTATCTTTTGTGATACGAATAGCAGCACTAGAAGTGTTATCAAGTTTATCTTTAGGTAGTAGATTTAATTTTGTATTCAAAGTAAATTCTAGATTATCTACGCTAAAATCAAAAAATTCACTGCTTAATTCACTTACTAAATAAAAATGAGAATAATCATGATTAAATACACCATGACGAGGGCCTGTTTTTGCAGGGAATGTTAAAGTTTTTACTAAATCATAATCATTATTTATATCAAAAATACGTACTTGGTCAAGTAGTAAACAAGGAACTATAAGATAGTTTTTATATAATACTACTTGATGGCAACCAGCTTTGTTTTGAATAGATATTTGTTTGATTAATTTTAATTTGTTGTTGACTATTTGATAAACCATAACTACACCATCATGGTAATTTGCAGTGTAAATGAAATCATCATGATGTTTTACAAAACATGGAGAACTGTTTTCCAAAAGTATTTCATCTAATATAGTTTTGGTAGTAATATCAACTAGAGCAATACCACTTTTATTGTTTTTGCTAGTAGTGATGATAAGAATATTTTCATATCTGTCAACACATTTTGCATCGTCAATACTCAAAAAGGATTGGATATCAGAAATTTTGCCAGAATTTTCTTCATAAGAGAATTGATATATTCCTTTTGTTGATGCAGTATTGTAAGTACCAATATAACCAGTTAGCATAAAATAAACACTTCCTTAATTTTATATTTAAATACTTAGAATAAATTGTATTTAATTGGCACAAGCCATTAATATACTGATTATATAGTATAAATTATAAATAAACAAGTAAGAGTCATATCTTTGGTATAAAAATTTTTTATATAAACGATATGTTAAATTTTATTAAATCAAAAAAATATATAAGAAAAATTAATAATAGATGTACTTGCATTTGAAAAAAAAATAAACTATACTAAATTTAAATCAGTGATATATATTTATATTTTAAGTATATATTTATTGATATAAAAAAATAAGGAGTGTTTTTTTATGGAACAGATTAAACGTTACAAAGCAGTAATCACAGGCAATGTACAAGGCGTAGGTCTTCGTGTTTTTGTTGTGGACAATGCAAGCAAACTTGGTATTACTGGCTGGGTAAGAAATATGGCAGATGGAACTGTAGAAATGGAAGCACAAGGCAATCCAGATAAATTAGATCAGTTATTTGCTACTATAAAAAAAGGTAACTTTATTATTAAAGTTGATAATATTGATTGCACAGAAATTGACTGTGTTGAAGAAACATCATTTATCATTAAATACTAATGATAAATGATATGAAAATTAAAGATGCGTTATATAAGGAATTATGAGAGAGCAATGTCGATAAACTTTAGGATGGAGATTATCGACATTTTTTTATTTTCCAAGAATAAGATTTATACATAAAAATTTTAGTGAATTTGATGATATATTGATAGATAAAAATGAGCTTTGAAAATTAAAATGATACATAAAATTTATAATAAATCATGAGAAATCGTTGTCAGTATTGACGTATTAATAGGATTTTCGTTATAATTGATATGTAAAATATAGATGTTAGAACTTGCTTAAGGATAGTGATTTTTATGAAAATAAATAAAGTATTAGTTATACATGGACCAAATTTAAATTTACTTGGCACTCGTGAGCCAGAAATTTATGGTAGTATGACTATGCAAGATATTAATGAAGATTTAGCAAAACAGGCTAAGGAACATAATATCGAAATAGATTTTTTTCAAAGTAATCATGAAGGAGCTATTATTGATACTTTACATAATGCTCGTGGTCAATATGGCTATATTATTTTAAATGCTGGTGCATTTACACATTATAGTATTGCTATACGTGATGCTTTAGCTGCTATTGATATACCTGTAATAGAAGTACATCTATCTAATATCCACAAAAGAGAAGAATTTAGACATCATTCTGTAATTGCACCTGTAGTTGAAGGGCAGATTTGCGGTTTTGGTTTAGAAAGTTATAAATCTGCGTTATTTATTGCTATTAGTAGACTACAAAAAGAGGATTAAATTATGTGTCAAAATAATCGTATAGAAAAACTTAGAAAAGTATTGCAGGCAAATTATTGTGATGCAATGTTTATAAGTAAAGAAGAAAATTTACATTATTTTAGTGGTTTTACAGGTGATGATACATTTTTAGTAATCACTTTAGATAATTGTTTTTTGATTACTGATTCACGTTATACAAAACAAGCTAGTGAACAGACTTCATTTACTATTATTGAACAAAAAACTGGTTTACTTAGCAAAACTGTAGAACTTATAAAGAAATTAAATATTAATAGTTTAGCATTTGAAGGCAATGCTTTGATTTTTAATCAATATAATTATTTAGCTAAAAATTTAATTGATATTGAAGTTGATTTTTCTACATCTTTAGATTTAACTGAACTTCGCATTATAAAAGATGAAAATGAGATAGAATTGATAAAAAAAGCTATTAATATCAGTGATGAAGCGTATTCGCATATATTGAAATTTGTAAAAGCAGGTATGAGCGAACAGGAAGTAGCGACTGAATTAGAATATTTTATGCGCAAATTAGGCAGTGAACGACCTGCATTTACTACTATAGTAGCTTCTGGTGTTAGAGGGGCATTACCTCATGGAGTTGCTACAGATAAGTTGATAAATAATGGTGAATTTGTTACAATAGACTTTGGTGCTGTTTACAAGGGATATCATTCAGATATTACACGTACTTTTTGTGTAGGAAAAGCAAGTGATAGACAAAAAGAGATTTATGATATTGTTTTGCAAGCACAATTATTAGGGCTAAAAGAAATTGCACCTAATAAAAGTGGCAGGAAAGTTGATTTTCCTGTAAGAGAATATATAAAAAATGCAGGTTATGGTGATTTCTTTGGGCATGGCTTAGGGCATGGTGTTGGTCTTGAAATTCATGAGTTACCTCGTTTATCACCACTTAGTCCAACAGATAAGCTTAAAGAAAATATGATAGTTACTAATGAGCCGGGGATTTATGTGCCTGACTTTGGCGGTGTTCGTATTGAAGACACTGTTTTAGTTACTGCAAATGGATGCCAAGCACTTACACAAAGTGATAAACGGCTTGTTGAAATAATGTGACCGCAATAATTGAGAGTCGGGTATTTCACATTATATAAATAAAATTAGATAATATATTTTGGAGGAATGTTTTAATGATTTCCAGCAGTGATTTCCGTACAGGTCTTACACTTGAAATTGATAACGGTGTATGGCAGATTGTTGATTTCCAACATGTAAAACCAGGTAAAGGTGCAGCTTTCGTTCGTACAAAAATTAAAAACGTACAGACTGGTGCAGTTGTAGAACGTACTTTTAACCCTAATGAAAAATTACCAGCAGCTCATGTAGAAACTAGAGCTATGCAGTATTTATATGAAGCAGATGGTATGTACACTTTCATGGATAATGAAACTTATGATCAGATTGAACTTACAAAAGATCAATTAGGTAGTGCATTAAATTTCTTAAAAGAAAACATGGATATTAGCTTACAGTCTTTCAAAGGCAATATCATTGGTATTACTTTACCAAACTCTGTAAATCTTGAAGTTGTTGAATGTGAACCAAGCGTTAAAGGTGATACTGCAACTGGTGCTACTAAAATGGCAAAAGTTGAAACTGGTTATGAAGTTCGTGTACCACTTTTCGTTAACGAAGGCGACGTATTAAGAATTGATACTCGTACTGGTAACTATATCGAACGTGCTTAATTAAATTAAAAAATAGGAATTGCATCTTTCTAATTTTGGAAAGGTGCAATTTTTATATTTTATTTTGATTTATAATTTTAAAATACTAGTTATTTTTTAATAACTTCTTAATAAAGCTGTTAGTTGTATATTTATGAATTTTTTGTTATAATTGATTTAATAATAAAAACTAAAACAATATAGATTGCTTTAGTTTCAAAGGAGGATTTAACATGGACGAAAAAAAAGGAATCAATAATGCATTAGGTACTATCCGCATTGCAGACGAAGTAGTAAGTATTATAGCAGGTCTTGCTGCTACAGAAGTTGAAGGCGTAGCAGGCATGAGTGGTGGTATCGCTGGTGGTATCGCAGAAATTTTAGGTCGTAAAAATTTTTCTAAAGGTGTAAAAGTTGAAGTTGGCGAAAAAGAAGCAGCTATTGATCTTTATATCATCGTAAAATACGGCGTACGTATTCCAGATATCGCATTAAATGTACAAGAAGCTGTAAAAGCAGCTATCGAAAATATGACAGGTCTTAGCACTGTTGAAGTTAATGTACATGTTCAAGGCGTTGGTTTCCCAGAAGATGTAAAAACTGAAGAAGTACGCGTTCGCTAAGTATAAGAAAGAGGAGTAGTATGAGCGTTATAAATCGTATCATCCTGTTCTTTTACGCTTTGGCATTTGGTGCAGTTTCTATTTTGACTATGGTATTATTCGCTAGATTTATTCCCGATGCTCAAATTTGGAATGAGTTCTTGTATTTATGTAGTCGCATGGAAACTGTAGTGGTTGCAGTAGTCATTTTTATTTGTAGTCTATATTTATTAATACAGAGTTTATCTACACATAGTAATGATGTATCAACAAATGAGGCTGTAATTGTGCAAGGGAAAATGGGAGAGGTTAATATCTCCTTAACAGCACTAAAAGATATGGCTGATAAGATTGCCCGTTCTATTACAGGAGTCCGTGATGTTAAAGTAAGATTGAAAATGACTAAGGCACCAACCAAAGATAAAACTTTAATACCTAATTTCAAGCTGAAATTAATTGTTGGTGAAGAAAGCAATATTGTATCAATTAGTGATGAAATAAAACAACAACTCGATATATATTTAAATAAATATATCGGTATTGAAAAGGCTAAAATTGATATCAATGTAGAAAGCATATCTAATAATTCTACTAACAACAAAAAGCGCGTTGTATGAAGTTTTAGCTGAGGTGCACAATGAAAGAATATATTTTAAATTTTATCAAATATCAATTACATGAACATTGTGGTAGAACTATTGGTGTTATTTTAGGATTTATAATTTCTTTAGCTATACTTATATTTGGTTTATTCACTACTTTATTTGTAATAATTTGTATGGGAATAGGTCTTTATGTAGGTAATTTAATAGATAAAGATGATGAGTTTTCAGATAATATCTTATATAAAATCCAAAAAATCTTACCACCTTATTCACGTCGTTGGTAAAAGGAGCTAGTTTTTTATATGAGTCGCAGACAAGCGAGAGAAATCGCATTACAGTCATTATTTCAATTAGATTTTAATGAATGTGAAGTAGATAGTGCTATTGAAAATGTATTATCACATAAAAAACTTCATGAAGCTGATTGTGATTTTGTAAGAATATTAGTTAGTGGTACTAGAGAAAATTTAGAGTCTATTGATAAAATGATAGCGGAAAAGTCTAAAGACTGGAAAATCGAACGTATGTCAGGTATTGACAGAAATATCGTTCGTCTAGCTATATTTGAAATGAAATTCAGTTCAGATAAACTGGTGCCTAATATAGCAATCAATGAAGCTGTCGAATTAGCCAAAAAATTCGGTACAGATGATTCTGCCCGTTTTGTTAATGGTATTTTGGGCTCAATGATTAAATAACAATGTTTATTTGCCAGGCTAGTTACAGCCTGGCATTTTTATTTATATGAGGATATAATGGCAGAAAAAATTTACACAGTAAGTCAATTAAATAAATATTTACGACAACAATTTGATGATGATATTATTTTGCAAAATATCATGTTAAAGGGAGAAATATCTAATTTTAAAGTCCATTCTTCTGGACATTGTTATTTTACTTTAAAAGATAATTTAGCTAGTATAAAATGTGTAGCATTTCGTTTTAATGCTATGAAGTTTCGTTTTGCTCCGCAAAATGGAATGAAGGTAATTGCAAGTGGATATATTTCAATTTATGAAAAAGATGGCTTATATCAATTATATGTGCAAAGTTTAGCCCCTGAAGGTATAGGCGAACTTGCATTAGCTTTTGAACAATTAAAAAATAAATTGAATGATGAAGGTTTATTTGATAGTAAATATAAAAAACAATTACCTTTTTATCCTAAACGTATAGGTGTTGTAACATCAAGAACGGGAGCAGTTATTAAAGATATTTGTCATGTAGCTAAAAGGAGAAATCCTTTAGTGAAGATCCTATTATATTCTGTTTTGGTACAAGGCGAAAACGCAAGTAAAGAAATTGTTCAAGGAATAGAATTTTTTAATAAAAAATGTCCAGTTGATGTGATTATCATTGGACGAGGTGGTGGCTCTCTTGAAGATTTATGGGCATTTAATGAAGAAAATGTAATTCGTGCGATATTTGCTTCAAAAATTCCTATAATTTCAGCAGTAGGTCATGAAACAGATTATACTTTATCTGATTTAGTAAGTGATGTAAGAGCAGCAACACCTTCTCAAGCAGCAGAATTAGCTGTTGTAGAAAAAGAGGCATTAGTAAATTATATTGAAAGTTTAAAAAGAGATTGTAGATATAAAGCATATAATCTTTTTTCAATCAAAGAAAATAAATTTAATTTATTATGGAAACATAGTATTTTTAGCGATAAAGAACGTTTATTGCAAAGTAGACAACAAGAATTAGATTTTTTAAGTGAGCGTTTAAATAAAGTAGTAACTGATAAATATGTGAATAAATTTCATCAAATGGAAGTTATTGCCGAAAAATTAAAAGTATTAAATCCTCTAAATGTATTGCAAAGAGGTTTTAGTATTGTAAAACAAGATGATAAATATATAAAAAATATCAAAGATATAGATATGGATAAATCACTAAATATTGAATTTAGTGATGGTACTATTGAAACTAAAATTGTACAAATAAAAGAAAAATGAGGTTTTTCTCATGGCTAGAAAAAAATTAACTTTTGAAAATGCTATGGAAACTTTAGAAGAAATTGTAAATCAATTAGAAGCTGGAGACATTCCATTAAATGAATTAATAGATAAATATAATGAAGGTATGAAATTATCAGCTTTCTGTTTAGATGAATTAAATAGAGCGAAAGATGCTATATATGCAGAAGTTGATGTAAAAGATAATAAAATAATTGAAAAGAAATTAGATATAGAAGGTGATTATTAAATGATGAAATCCTACATGCAAAGAAAAATGGATTTAATAAATCAGCAATTAAATGAGATTTATACAGAAAATATGGCACTCAATAAAGATTTAGCTAAAGCTATGAATTACAGTTTAATGGCTGGTGGAAAAAGACTTCGTCCTATCTTAATAATGGCTGCTGCTGATGCTTTAGGTGTTGATGGTGAAAAATTTTTGAGATTATCAACATCAATAGAGTTCATTCATACGTATTCTTTAATACATGATGATTTGCCAGCAATGGATAATGATGATTATCGCAGAGGAAAACTTACTAATCATAAAGTTTTTGGTGAAGCTTTAGCTATTTTAGCAGGTGATGCGCTTCTCACTATGGCATTTGAAATAATTGCCACTGATAAAAATGTAGATGCAGAAACTAAAGTAAAAATTATTACTGAAATGAGCAAAGCTGCTGGTGCAGAAGGTATGGTCGGCGGTCAAGTAATAGATATGCAATCCGAAAATAAAAAAATAGATATACAGACTTTAAAACAAATGCATGCTGCCAAAACAGGTGCATTATTTTGTGCTGCTATTCGTTCAGGTGCTATCTTAGCTGGTGCTAATGAAAAACAATTAGCTAATTTGACAGAATATGCTCGTCAATTTGGATTGGCTTTTCAAATTACTGATGATATTTTAGATGTTGTTGGTGATGAAAAAACTATAGGGAAACCTGTAGGTAGTGATGAAAAAAATCATAAATCCACATATGTTACTTTGGGTTCATTAGGAAGTGCAAAAGCTTTAGCGCAAGAAGCTGTGGATAAAGCAAAAGCGTCTTTAGTAGATTTTGGCGAGAATGCTGAATTTTTAAGAGCTTTAGTAGATTATTTAATTACTAGAAATAAATAAACTAAAGAAAGAGTGTTATATATGAATATTTTAGAGCAAATACATTCTCCGGCAGAGCTAAAATATTTATCTGAAACTCAGTTAGAAATTGTAGCCACGCAAATTAGAGAATTGATTATAAAAACAGTAGCTCAAAATGGCGGTCATTTAGCTCCTTGTTTAGGAACAGTAGAACTTACTTTAGCTTTGCATAAAGTCTTTTCTTGTCCACGAGATAAATTTGTTTGGGACGTTGGTCATCAGGCATATGCACATAAAATTTTAACTGGCAGATTAGAAAAATTTTCCACATTGCGACAAAAAGATGGTATAACAGGTTTTCCAAATCGCTTTGAAAGTGAATATGATGCATTTGGTGTAGGTCATGCTAGTACATCAATTTCAGCAGCATTAGGTATGGCAGTTGCTCGTGATTTAGACAATGAAGATTATAATGTAATTGCTATTATTGGTGATGGCGCTCTGACTGGTGGCGAAGCATTTGAAGGCTTGAATAATGCAGGAATGTCTAAGCATAAACTAATAGTCATTTTAAATGATAATGAAATGTCTATTTCACAAAATGTAGGTGCGTTATCAGAGTATTTATCACTTATTCGCATTGATGAAAAGTATAAACGTGCCAAAAAAGATATTCAGCGTATTTTGGGTAATATACCGAAAATAGGTGGTTCTGTTTTAAAAACAGCTAATTATGTAAAAGATGGTGTAAAAAATGCCATTGTTCCTGGTGGTATTTTTGAAGCTTTAGGTTTTAATTATATTGGAGCATTAAATGGTCATAGTTTAACTGATTTGATAAATGTTTTTGAAAAAGTTAAAGCAAATATTGATGGCCCAGTACTCATTCATGTGCAGACTAAAAAAGGTCATGGCTATTTACCAGCAGAAAATAATCCATCTAAATTCCATGGTATTGGTAAATTTGATGTATTGACAGGATTACCTATAGCTTCTAATAGTATTGTACCTACGTATACTGCTGTTTTTAGTAGAGCATTGATAGATTTAGCCGCCAAAAATAAAAATATAACAGCGATTACAGCAGCTATGCCATCAGGCACAGGCTTACAAAAATTTGCTGATGTTTACCCTAAGAGATTTTTTGATGTAGGTATCGCAGAAGAACATGCTGTAACATTTGCTGGCGGTCAAGCTTGTATCGGTAAACGTCCATTTGTAGCATTATATTCAACTTTTGCTCAACGTGCTTATGATCAGGTTATCCATGATATATGTTTACAAAAATTACCAGTAGTATTTTGTTTAGATAGGGCAGGGCTTGTTGGTGAAGATGGCCCAACTCATCATGGTGTATTTGATATAGCATATATGCGTCAAATACCAAATATGGTAGTTATGGCACCAAAAGATGAAAATGAACTTCGTCAAATGGTATTTAGTGCAGTGGAATATAATTGTCCATGTAGCATACGTTATCCACGAGGTAACGCTTGTGGTGTTCCAATTGAAGAAGATGTAGAGATTTTACCTTTAGGCAAAGGCGAAATTTTACAAGATAAGGAAAATGCTACAGTAGCAATAATCGCTGTTGGTTCAATGGTAAAAGAAGCTATGGTAGCTAGTGAAAAATTATCATTAGAAAATATAAATTGTAGCGTTATTAATGCTCGCTTTATAAAACCATTAGATGAAGAATTAATTTTAAATATAGCTAAAAAAGTAAAATACGTAGTAACGATTGAAGAAGGTATTTTAGCTGGCGGTTTTGGCAGTGCTATTTTAGAATTATTAAATCAAAATAAAATATATAAACCAATAATTCGTATGGGTATACCAGATGAATTTATAGAACAAGGTACACGCAATGAATTATTGAAAGAATGTAAATTAACAAGTGAAGATATAATACAAACAATAAAAGATTTTGAAGAATAGAAATAGGTGTGAAGTTAATGGCAAAAAAACGTTTAGATGTGATGTTAACAGAACAAAATTTAGTATCTAGTCGAGAACGTGCAAAAACAACTATAATGGCAGGCTTAGTATTAGTTAATGGTCAAAAAATAGATAAACCAGGAACTATGGTAAAAGAAGATGCTGTTATCCGTGTTTTAGGTGATAGTATAGGATATGTAAGCCGTGGAGGTTTAAAATTAGCGAAAGCCATCAAAGAATTTAAATTAGATTTAACAGATTTAGTTGTAGCAGATATTGGTGCTTCAACTGGTGGTTTTACAGATTGTTCTTTGCAAAATGGAGCAAAAAAAGTTTTTGCTATAGATGTAGGCTATGGACAATTAGCATGGTCATTGCGTACAGATGAACGCGTAGTAAATATGGAAAGAACAAACATTCGCTATGTTACACCAGAAGATATAGGTGAACCTATAAACTTTGCTTCTATCGACGTAGCTTTTATCTCTTTAGATAAAGTTTTACCTGTAGCTAAAACTTTACTTAGCGATGATGGTAAAATAGTTGCTTTAATAAAACCTCAATTTGAAGCAGGAAAAGATAAAGTAGGTAAAAAAGGCGTAGTTCGTGAAGCTAGTGTACATGAAGAAGTAATCAAAAAAATCGTAGATTTAAGTATACAATTAGAATTTGTACCTAGGGAATTGACATATTCTCCAGTAAAAGGGCCAGAAGGAAATATTGAATATTTAATTTTATTAGATTTAGATAAACAACATCAAAGCAATATTGATGACAATTTGATAAAAGATATTGTACAAAAAGCACATGCACAATTAGATAAATAGGGGGACAATATTTAATGAGAATAGCTATTTATCCTAATGTAACTAAATCAGGAGCTGGGGAGATTTTAGAAAGAGTAATAAAATTTGCTAATCAATATAATATTGAATTATTATTACCGCCAAAAGAAGGTAAATTTTTCTATCATGAAGAATTAATCAATCAAAACATCGAAAAAGAATATATTGATATGGCGATTAGCATCGGTGGAGATGGCACTTTATTAGGTCTTTGTAGAAGACTGGCTAAAAATGGTATACCTGTATGTGGTATTAATATTGGACATTTAGGATTTTTAGCAGATATTGAACCAGGAGAAATTGAAGCCAAACTGACAAAAATCATCAATAGACAATATAAAATAGAAGAGCGATTAATGTTGTCTGCATATATAAAAAGACAAGGGAAAATAAACTATATTGGCAGTGCTGTAAATGATGTAGTTGTAAGTAAATGCGGTGTATCACGTATGCTACATTTTGGTGTAGCTATCAATGATTATATGGTAACAAATTATAAAGCTGATGGATTGATAATATCGACTCCTACAGGTTCAACAGCATATTCTTTATCTGCTGGCGGGCCAATTGTAAATCCTAAAGTAAAAGGAATTATACTGACACCAATATGCCCACATTCTTGCTTCATTCGTCCTATGGTTATTGATGAAAGTGAAAAAGTCGCTTTGAATATCATCAATATCATTAGTATGACAAAAAGAAGCGTAAATTTAACATTAGATGGACAAGAAGGCGTTGATATTGAGCCAGATGATGAAATTATAATTGAAAAAGCGAATTTTCCAGCACAGATAGTTAGATTTGAAGATAAAAATTTCTATCAAACATTTATGAATAAACTATGTTTATAATAGATAGATTTTTATTTTAAATTATAATAAAAGAGGAATTTTCCATGCAAAAGCTCAGTAACTCAATTCAGTTAGCACATTGCTTATTAAAAGATAGATTAAATGAAGCAAAAATAATAGTTGATGCTACAGCTGGAAATGGCAATGATACACTGTTTCTAGCTCAAAATGCCTTAAATAATGCTCAAATATATGCATTCGATATCCAAAAAGAAGCTATAGAAAATACAAAAGCTTTATTGATAAAAAATAAAGATAATATAAATTTACCACTAGAAAATATATCATTTATTCATGATTCACATGAAAATATTGATAACTATATACAGACAAAAATAGATATAGCTATCTTTAATCTGGGATATTTACCAGGTGGAGATCATAAATTTACGACAAAAGACGATACAACATTAAAGACCATAGATAAAATATTAAACAATTTAAATATAAATGGTTATGTTGCAATTGTTATGTATCCAGGTCATGAAGAAGGCTTAAAAGAGTATCAGTCTATAAAACTATTTGTAAAGGATTTACCTAAAAAATCTTTTACAGTAGGTTGGTATAAAATGATAAATCATAATTTTAATGCTCCAGCATTATGTTGGATTGAGAAAGTTGGTGAATATGCATGAAAGCTACACGCCATGCAAGAATTAAGGAAATTATTGAACACTCCGTTATTGAAACACAAGAAGAATTAGCAAATGCTCTAAGAGAACAACATATAGTAGTAACACAAGCTACTGTTTCTCGTGATATTAAAGAGTTAATGCTAATAAAAGTTCCTACAGGCGATGGAAGATATCGTTATGCTTATCCTACAGATAAGGAATTGATGTATTCTAAAAATCGTTTATTAAATTTATTTAGAGATTCTGTAGTTGGTTTGAACTTCAGTGAAAATATCATTGTAGTAAAAACTCTTCCTGGTGCAGCTAATGCAGTAGCTTCTACTTTAGATTATGCTAAATGGCCTGAAATCATAGGTACAGTAGCAGGTGATGATAATATTTTTATAGTAGTAAAACCTATATCTGCTGTAGAAGATATAATGAAAAGATTACAGGATATGCTTAATTAATTTGGGGGATATTCATGTTAAAAACACTATCAATTTGGAATTTTGCTTTGATTGAGCATGTACAAATAGATTTTGATAAAGGTCTTAATATACTTACTGGTGAAACAGGTGCTGGTAAATCTATTTTATTAGGTGCCTTAGGTATGGTTATTGGACGAAGAACAAATATTGATGCTATTCGCAGTGGTTGTGAATTTATGCGAGTAGAAGCTGTTTTTACTTTGGATAACAATTTAGTTAAAGATTTTTTAACTAAATATAATATTTTAGTTGAAGATGATGATTTAATCATAACTAGACAGATAAATATAAATGGTAAAAATAGCGTACAGATTAATAATTGTCATACGACAATGGCTATTTTACGCCAATTAGGTGAGTTATTAGTAGATATACATGGTCAACATGCTAATCAGGCATTACTAAAACCTATAAAGCAATTATCACTTATTGATATGTATGATGGCGATGCTATTCAAAAGCAAAAAGAAGCGTATTTAGAAAAATATTATCAGTGGTTACAAATAAAACAAAAATTAGCTGATAGTAAAATAAATACACAAGAAATGGCTCAACGATTAGATATGCTGAAATGGCAAATTAATGAGATTGAAAATGCTAAATTGACTTTAGATGAAGATGAAAAATTAGAATCTGAAATAAAAGTCTTAGCTAATGCAGAGAAGATATCATTATTGACACAAGATGCATATAAATTGCTTTATGAAGGTGAAAATGGTAAATTTGCTATTTTAAGTTCATTGAGTCAAGTACGCAAGGATTTAGAAAACTTAGCTCAATATGACGAAAATATGGCTAAAGTTCATCAAATATTAGATGAAGCTTATTTCCAAATACAAGATAGTGCAGATGAAATCCGCAGTTATGGTGAAAGTATAGATTATAATCCTCAAAAGTTAGATATGATGCAATCTCGATTGAATGATATCGACAAGCTGAAAAGAAAATATGGCAATACTATTGAGGAAATATTGAATTATTTAGCTAAAGCAAAAGAGGAATTGACCTATATTGAAAATTATGATGATAATCTTGCCAAATTAGAACAGGAATTATCTTTATTAGCAAAAGATGTATCCCAAGAAGCCTTAATTTTGCATGAATTACGTCAAAAAAGTGCCAAAGCTTTGGAAATGGCAATCATGAAAGAATTAGCTTCTTTATCTATGGCTGATGCGAAACTCGTCATAAATTTAACCTTGAATGATGATTTCACTGAAAATGGAGCAGATGATGTGGAAATTTTATTTTCTGCTAATTTAGGTGAAGATTTAAAATCCTTAGCTAAGATTGTTTCAGGTGGGGAATTGTCTCGTATTGCTTTAGCTTTAAAAACTATTACCGCAAAAAAAGATGATATTGATTTGATGGTATTTGATGAGGTGGATACAGGTGTTGGCGGTAAAACAGCTCAAATGATGGCTGAAAAAATTGCTCGCATTGCCCTATATAGACAAGTTATATGTATCACTCATTTACCACAGATTGCAGCGATGGCAGATGCTCATTTTTATATCAGTAAAGAAACTAAAAATAATAAAACCTTTACTACCATTGATGAAATTAATTATGATGCTAAACTCGCTGAAATTGCTAGAATGTCATCTGGCATAGATTTAACACAAGCTTCACTTGAAAATGCTGAAGAAATGTTGACTAATGCTAGAAAGCGAAAAGAATTATTACATTTTGATGAATAAATTCAGAGAAGGTGATTTTAAATGATTAAATTTAAATATTATGGACATGCTTGTTTTTTACTTGAAACAGATAATGAAAAATTATTATTTGACCCATTTTTGACAGGAAATCCAGTAGCAAGTATTTCTGCTGATGAAGTAGAATGTGATTATATTTTATTGACTCATGCTCATGGAGATCATTATGGAGATACTACACAGATTGCACAAAAAACAGGTGCAAAAGTTATTTCTACTCCAGAAGTTTTGACAAAATTACCAAGTGATTATGTAAATGTTCATGGTATGAATTTAGGTGGTTCGTTTACTTTCCCATTTGGTATAGTAACTATGGTGCCTGCATTGCATAGTGCAGGCGTAGAAGGTGGAATACCTTGCGGTTTTGTAATTAAATTCAATGATGATACTGTAGTTTATTTTGCTGGTGATACGGCTTTATTTAGCGATATGGCTCTTATCGGCGAAAAACAACAAATTGATTATGCTATTTTACCAATTGGCAGTAATTATACTATGGACGCTAAAGATGCAGCTAAAGCTGTTCAATTATTGAATGCAAAACATGCTATTCCTGTTCACTATAATACATGGCCAGTTATTGCTGAAAATCCTGAAGCTTTTAAATCCTATGCAGAAAGTATTTCACATGCTAGTGTAGATATCGTGCCTGTTGGTTCATCTTTGGATTTAGTAAAATAAGATGGAAAAATTAAAATTAATCGTTATTTTAGGGCCAACTGCTGTAGGTAAAACAAATCTTAGCATAGCTTTAGCTCAAAAGTTATCCACAGAAATAATCTCTGGCGATAGTATGTTAGTATATAAGGGTTTTGATATAGGTACAGCTAAACCTACATTAGAAGAAATGAAGGGAATAAAACATCATATCATTGATATTTTAGAGCCTTGGGAAAATTTTAATGTAAGTGATTTTCATGATAAAGTTAAACCTTTAATTGAGCAGATAAATAATGAAGGGAAAATTCCCATTTTAGCTGGCGGTACAGGCTTATATGTAAAATCCTTGCTTGAAGGCTATATTTTTAACGAAACTTCTGGCGACGTTGAATATAGGAAGCATTTAGAAAAACTAGCAAGCGAACATGGCAAAGAATATGTTTATAAAATGTTACAAGAAGTAGACCCACAGACGGCTCAAAGATTGCATATTAATAATTTCAATCGCATTATTCGTGCTTTAGAGGTATATCATTTAGGTAAAGAGCAGATTTCACAAAAAAATCATTACGAATTGACTGGTGAATTAATTTATGATGCCTATATTGTAGGTTTGAACCGCAGTCGTCAAAATTTATATGATAGAATTAATCAACGCGTTGATATTATGATGGATTGTGGATTTGTAGATGAAGTACAATCTTTACTACAAAATGGTGCGAAGATTGATTGGCAATCCATGAAAGGAATTGGTTATCGAGAAATCGCTAGTTATTTAAATGGAGATATTGATTTAGATACTGCTGTTTATGAAATGAAAAAAGCTACTCGTCATTTTGCTAAACGACAATTTACGTGGTATAAGAAAATGCCATATATTTCTTGGTATGATGTAGAACAATTAAGTGAAGATGAATTGTTAGCTACTGTATTGACTGACTGCAAGGCACATTTTAATATCTTATAATAATTGACATATAATTTTATTATTGAGATAATAAAAGCACTATAAATAAACTAATTAAATTAGTTTGAAAAAGAATTATATTTTAATTGGAGGACCCTTAAAATGCCAAACAAAACAATAAATTTACAAGATGTTTTTTTAAATCAAGTGAGAAAAGAAAATGTAGGAGTTATTATCCATTTAACAAATGGCTTCCAATTACGTGGAAATGTAAAAGGTTTTGATAATTTCACAGTTATTTTGGATTCTGCTGGAAAACAGATGATGGTTTATAAACATGCTATTTCTACTATTAGCCCTTTACAGCCATTGAAAAATTCTTTTCAAGATAATAAAAGAACAGAAACTGTTAGCGAATAATAATGATTTTATTAAATAAAAAAGCTCTTATTAATTTTTGATGTGCACCCAAAATATTGGACATATTAATTAAGCTACTAATTGAGACTTAGTTCTGT
>OCHG01000502.1_pt1 | contig 36872 bp, 46 predicted proteins | sample 1538801 | NCBI WGS metagenome assembly OCHG01 (sample SAMN04571727, study PRJEB22368) | human gut metagenome | biome: human gut; material: stool | host: Homo sapiens | place: Luxembourg | collected 2012-09-20 | reverse complement strand
CTTTACCTCGGCTTTACGTGATGTGTTGTCTTAGAGCGTGCAGTTAGGATTAACGCCACACGGTAACTATCTATTCGCTTATAACGGGGCGCAACTTAATGCGCATAGGGTAGTCAACATATCCTTTCGGACACTTCTAATTCGTAGACTCGTGGATGCAAGCCCGCGACTTTAGTCGTGGGTTATTGACTGTTATGATATTTCACTTTTTAAATTTTCCTTACCAATTGCCACGGCTCATCTTATTTATATGCAGTCCTCACTTAACTGTCACAACATTGACACGATATGTCTTGCCGGTGGTCTCGTCATCCAACTCCCAATAACCAATGAAGGTCTCGTAGGCTTCGGTGATAGCGACCTGCGCACCGGTATTGTCGTACAGGATAGCCTCGGTCCATGAAGTATCCTCATCGCCGCAGCAACGGATATCCATCGAATACCCGTCAGAAAATTTCGCGGTCTCGCTCAGCGTAGAGCCATAACCTTGTACTTCCTCGCCGCGAAGGTACTTTTCGATTTCCTTGGAAGATGATTCACTGATGTACAGAGTTTCTTCCAAGGTGATTTGCTCTGGAAGTACATTCACAAGAACATGGTATTCAGCACCGTTATAGGGGATGACCCAATGGTTGCAGAACATCTTGGTGGGATTTGTTTTGTATACCGTCTTACCGTTCACGGTAAGCGTTACCATACCAGAAACACCATCTTTGCTGTTTCCTTCCCAAAGGACGGAAACCGTGGTGTTGTCTGCAGCTAATACAATATTGCTGGTTTTATACCCATCTTCGATGCTGTCTGGGTCATTGATGTTGCCGATAAGAGTATTGTATTCCGACTTTTCCATTTGGGTGTGGTTGACATAAACGCGTTCAAAGCATTTGCTTCTCTCATACATGCGTGCCACATACAGAACAGTCTCAGCCAAATCCTCGACAGTTTCGGCTGTCATGGAATCCAGTGTACGGCGAGCCCACAAGTCAACACCATCCTCGATAATGCTACACTCGCAAACTCTGTGAAGGCTGGGATAGGTCACACTGATAAGCTGCATACGAAGGGCGGGTTTGTTTCCTTTGGGATAAATGTCATTGATGGGGAAATTGAGGGGGTCAAGGCTGACACTTTCAGGAACCTCACCAAATCCAGACCAATGACCGGGATTCCGTTCTGCCATGAATTCACGGGCGAAACGCTCCGCAGTCTCCTTCGTCAAACCATGCCATTCTTTGACCTCGCGGCTTTTTTCGATAGAAGCAACTGCTTCGCTGACGGCAGTAAGAAAATCGTTCAGGTTCTCTTCCTGATTTCGTCTGGTTTCGTCCACGAGCTGCTCAAAGAGGGCTGCATCGCGCAGATACTTGGTGGCAATGGGAGCCGATACCTCGGCAGAATCCGGAATCGTTGCTGCAGTGTTGAGATATTCTTTGATGTCCTTTTCGTATTGTAGCCTCTTGCGGAATTTCGAAAGCACATCGAGTTCATCCAGAGATAGTTCTACCTTAGTGTTCGGCTGCTTTGCAGAATGAATGATAAGGATGCCTGTATCAGTTTTTTGGATTTTCATAAATTCTTCCTTTCTGCCCGTTTGTGGGTCGTGTTATAAGTTTCCGTTATTTGTGACGATTTGCATCACACAAACAAAAAAGCAGCCTTTACGATTTCTTGTAAAGACTGCTTTTTGATGCAGGTTATCTTAATACTTCTCTTTATAGTGTTTGTGCGGATGTATTATACCTACATTAGCTACACCCCGTGCGGGGTGCGACCTTAAGAGCGATTTTATCCCGGCGACCTATCAAAATTGTATATTTAACTGTATCTCGGTACTTTCTGTAGGCTCGAATGTACTCATAGGACGGTGCAAAAATATGTTCGACTGCATTCGCAAGCTTGGGTTCGTGTTGCCGTAGCATCGTCAGTTCGTCTTCAAAATGTCCAGCAAATGGGCATCCTGCGCAACCTGTGCGCCTGCATCCATATACTGTATAAGCATCACTATGGACTATGTTATAGGTTGCTTCAAATGCTGCCTTATCCTTAGCTTTCCACCAAAACAGTGGATAATACTGCTTTCCATGCGCTCCGTCTGTCATACAACTTTTAACACCCGTTGAACGCACTCCGCCTTCAGCTTTTCGTATTCCGACTAATTGGATGTCTCCTCCATATTTTTTCTGCACGGAATATCCTACTTTTTTCTTAGACTCATTGCAGCAACGACTTGAAATTTTGAAAGTCGGAGGGTTCTCAATCATAAACTCTTTAAGAAACCTAGCAGATGCAATTTCGGTCTGGAGTGGTTTATGCGGTTCGTCTTTCCAAGCGTTACACCACCAGCGAAGGGCAGCATTGCAATTCGGGTATTTGGCGCACAGGACATCAAACGGTTCATCTTCCCATTGGAAATTGTGTTTCTGTAGGCGTCCAATGTACTCTGCAAACTGCTTACTATAAAACGGATAACCAACATTACGAACTGCTTCGGTTACCTGCATTTTCCCGCGCTCACGATGGATTTTAATGTCGTATTTTTCTTCAAGAAATGACAAATGCCGCTTTGTGGCATCCATTTCAACACCCGTATCAAACCAAACATAAGTCACATCATGCTCACCGTCTCTTGGGATAAGGTTCTCAACAATGTCAATCATGCAGTCACTATCTGCACCGCCTGAGACTGAAACAAGAATTTTTTTATTGTTGGTTAAAACGCTTTTTGCCTTAACAAGACCATCGAAAATCGTTAGTGTAGGCGCTTTAGCTATGTATTCGTCTGCTTTATCAGTCAAAATTTTTTCCCTTTCTACAACTTTGATAACTCTATTATAACATACACAGTGTTATCTTGCATCCGCTTTGCTGCAATAAAAAGCCGCCCACCAAACGGTGAGCGGTTAGATTAGACAATCTTGACACAATATGGAGTGCCGCTGATTTTGAGCCCGTCAATAAGCCGAAGTGCATAATTCTGTGCCGCTTGCGTGCTGACATAAAGCGTATTCATTGCGCTATCGTAGTCAACAAAATATTTCGGCATCAGTTTAATCAGCGTTTTTGCGATGGAGGCAGCATTAAATCTGCAACTCTTATCGTCGTTCGCCTGATTTTCAGTGGATGCAAAACGCGCTTTGATGTCTTTGCTGTCTACAGCAACAGCATCAGTCTCATTTATGACAACGACAGGACGAGACATATCCATGTCTACCATGTTACGGATAGTAGTGTTGATTTTGGCAATCCACTCTTCCGTTTCAACATCTGTGTCTCCCGCAAAAGCATACGTAACGATGTCTGCTGCAGAATCAAAGTCCTTAAGGTCTGGCAATTCAGATTCCGTCAGCTTAAGGTTGCGGTTAAACATTTTCCCATGCGTTTCCAGTTTGGTTACAATGGTATCTCTGGTGTCCGTTACAGCCATCAGTTCGTTTCCACTTTCTTCATCTTCGACGACCAAACCAACGTTATACACTCCACGGTCAGACAGCCCATACTGAGCAATAATTTTATCGATATCGATATCGGTTTCACCCTGCATTCCATAAAGGCGCAGCTTCAAATGCTTTTTCATTTTTCTCTCCCTTGTCTCATGTGGGTATGCGTACGCAAGAATAGTGGCAAGTTCCACAATTCAGGAACTTTGCCCGCTTCATCGCCTCATCCAAGCTGAACCGCGTTGCTTTGCTAATGTTGGTAGTATCGCTCTTACACTCTACATAAAAGAGTACATCTCCAAAAAACGGGTCTTTGCGGCTCAACACATACATATTTTCCATAATAAGTCCTCCTCAAATGTACCTCTCCCAGAACTTTTCGAATTCCTCGCTCGGCATCTGTGCTTCCGTTTCATCCAACAGTCTTTCGTAAGAATCACTGGAAACATCAGTGCCAATAAAATCGGCAACGGCATCATGACCGCGCCGCATCAAGGCGTCTTTCAGAATCGCCCAACGACATTCGTGAATGGCATCATCCAGCGTTTTGTTGCCATCAGGCTGCCAATACTCGCCTGTCTGCTGAATTCTATAAAACTCATCCAGCGCATCATCAACATTGTTTTCGAGAAGAATATCGTCAATAAAATTGACAGGATAATCCTTGCCGTTGATTTTCACTTCTGCATAACTGAAACAGTCGTCGTCACACGGCATTGCTGCGCATGTGACATCGAAAACCTCGTGCGTTTTCTTGTTTACCTTGCAAGGCAACTGAAATGTTGCTCCGGACTCGAAACAAGAAAAGACAACCGCTTCCTCAACATCGTTGTCGGGACACTTTGCAGACTGGATAAATTCCGGCATGGACAGCACATCAATACTCTCCCTTCGGTCACCCATGGCATGATAAACCTTCATGATTGTATAACCATCATGCTGCAGCTTTCGGATAGCACGGCACAGGTCGAGATGCATTTCGTGAAGGTTGATGTCGTTGCCTCGTCCGTCTTTCTTGGTATAGATTTCTACAACTACATCCTCAGAGGTAGTCTGAACTACATAATAAGCTTTATCATTACAAATCTTAAACATAGCATTTATTTCCTTTCCTTATTAGGGTATTTATTGTTTTCGTCAAATGATAACGGCTTCCAATGCTACAGCACCAGCCCCAATTTCATCAGCGACTTTTGATGCTGTTGCAAAATCGTGGTGAGCATACGGTCCTTGCGAATCCATATAAGTGACTCGGTAGGCATAATCTGGCTCAAATGATGGGCTTACAATAATGTAAATACCAGTGTTTAACTGATATTTAATTGCATCAGCTTTTTCGATTTGAGCGATGATTTCCTTTCGACGCTTGGCTTCCGACTGTAAGTATTCGGATTTAGCCTCTGCAACGGGGTCGCAAAGGAAAATGTCGTCTGGATTACCCGTAATCGGGGTTAGGTCACCCGGATAATAGGATGTCATGCTTTCGTCTCCTTCTTTTTGTCTTCAGCGATGACTTTTTGGAACACGTTATTGTAGTAGTCGTCATCAAAACGGTTCTCATCGTTTTTGTCGAGAGCGGGCATTTCAAAGAGACCCGCTTCCTCAGCCTTATCTTGGATTGCGTCAAAGATTCCGACAATACCGTACAATTCGTCGCACAAATTTTTGCAACCACTATTGCACACTGCATCTGCTAATCCAATCAATAGCATTTTCTGGCGATAGAACAAGCGCATATCAAGTTTGTTCAAATCGAGAACGATTCTGTTTTCTTTCATTTTTTCCCTTTCTGTCCATTTATGGGCTGTGTTATAAATTTCCGTCTTTTGTGACGGTTTGCATCGCACAAACAAAAAAACAGCCTTTACGATTTCTCATAAAGACTGCTTTTCGATGCAGGTTATCTTAACATATAATGATTTATTTCGTTTGTGCTCAGATATTATACCTACATCCGTTACACCCCGTGCGGGGTGCGACGCTCGTAAACAGACACATGGACTCCATCCGATTTCAATCAACGCACCCCATGCGGGGTGCGACAAGTAAAGCCCACGCCCCTGTGTCATTTCAATCTAATGCACCCCGTGCGGGGTGCGACTCAACTACCACGACACCGCCCGAAACTCGTAATATTATTTCAATCTAATGCACCCCGTGCGGGGTGCGACAGCAAAACTATACAATTCAAGCGTATCTTGGTAACACGTAGGATGTACAGTTTTGCTAATTGCGTGCTTTACACATTAAAGCACTTACCTACTTACTGCATTGGAACCACCCTCCAACAACTGATTTTTGGTGCGAAGCTCCCGGTGATTTTATGCTCACTTAAGGTTCGCACCACTTTGATGACTTTATTATAGCATATACCATATTATTCTGCACCCGCTTTTGATGCCGTTTTAACTCTAATGATAGTGACCAACAACAGTATGAGACCCAAGACAAGGAAAATAATGCTTTTTATGGGTTCATAAGTGGTCTTATCTCCCCAATCACTGATAAAATATGGATATGCGTTTTGCCCATTTTAAAGCGTAGACTCGCGGATGCAGGCCCACGATTTAAGCCGTGGGTTATTGACAGTGATGGTCTTGGCAGCAATGCCCTTGACCGGGTTCTGGAAAACCGCCGTGTTCCCCGATAACTTCCGAGGTACGAATTCCATTTGCCTTACGGCATACTTCAATCGTCTTTGATAGAAGTTCCTTTACTTCTCGTGGTTTTTTAACTCCACGAATATCTATTTCCGGAGTCATAGCATCCGTTGAGCAAATATGTATGCTGCCAACATGACAAAGGCGCTCCCAGAAGCTTTGACGGAAAGCGATATCTTTTATACGGTAGAGTTGGATTTCATCTTCTCGCAGGTTGAAGCATCCGCTCTGTATAATGAGCTTTGACTCGGTTACGGTGTACTTTGTAAAAGAAAGCGGTAAAGCAAAAATGGTATGCCGCTTACGGTCAGTCCACAATACTTTTTCCTTCTCCATATCAATTCCAAATTCGCCGTTTTTTAATTCAGACATTTTCTTTTTCCCCTTTCGGAAGCAAAAGAGGCTGTAACCAACCTGATTACAACCTCTTTGTGTTATTCCGTTTGATAGACATTTCAATCTAATGCACCCCATGCGGGGTGCAACGGTGTATGTGTGGCTCTTGTCGTTTTCGCAGGTTTTGGTATTTCAATCAACGCACCCCGTGCGGGGTGCAACGAAAAATTAGCTACGAGGCGGCACGCCAGCAGGTATTTCAATCAACGCACCCCGTGCGGGGTGCAACAGAAAAACTATACAATCCAAATACGCTTTAGTAACACGTAGGATGTACAGTTTCTCCAATTATGTGCTTTACATTTTAAAGCACTCACCTACTTACTGCATTGGAATCGCCTTCTAACTATTGGGTTTTTGGTGCGAAGCTACCGGTGATTTTATGTTTACTTGAGGCTCGCACTAATTTGATAACTCTATTATAACATATACCGTATTGCTCTGCATCCGCTTTGAGGCAATAAAAAGAGCTGCCCACCAAAAACACTCGCCGAGAACTTCTATCTTGGCGAGTGGATGAAAATTACTTGCTGTCAGTTGGATTGGAACTTGTATTGGATTTTTTGGAATCCATGAGCTGCAAAATGTTTGCCTTTTTCTCTTTTTCCTGTTCTTCTTGCTTACGTTCAGCACGGACCTTTCCAACTGTGTAGCTCCATGCCATCGCAAACAGGAAAACGATAGACATTACATTATCAACATGGCGGACCGTCCGTTCTCCTGTGATAAGAATTTCGATTAAAGGCCATGCGAGATAACAGCAAAGCATCCAAACGATAGTTACAAAATCCATGATAAACTCCTTTTTGATTTTGGTGAATGAAAAGCGGTAGCATTACCACCGCATAGTAAGTGTTCGTGAACCACGTGAACGTCTTGGCTTGTTTGGGTCACGAGGTTTCTTGTTGTTTTGAGAGTGACCATTTGCATTTTTGGAACCACCCTTGTGATGAGGCTTTTTGTTGGCTGGCTTCTGTTGTGCAGTGTTTTTCTTTTGCTGCGGAATATTCTGTTTCGGCTTAGGTGTGATAGTTTGTTCCGGTTTCTTTTGCTCCGGAATTGGTGCTGGGATTGGTTGTGGTTCTTCCTGTGCAGCTAACGCCCTCGCCAACTTTCTGGCTTGTCTCAGTTTCTTTTTCTGTAGAGCCTCTGCCTTTGTCAGTTTCTTCTTTTTTCTCTTTCGTTTTTTCTTTTTTGGCTCTTTCTTTTGAAGCGTTATTTTTTCAGGATACTTTTCAGGGTGAGCAAGTTTGTCGGCAACAATATCATGGATGCCGACCAGCTCTTCCTTTAACCACTCAAAGGCTTCTTCATCGAACTCTCCGTTAGAAATAATGACGAAGTTTGTGTTCAAGTGTGCGTAGTATTCTTGTTTCTTTTGCCAGTGAAGACGAACAATTCCCTTCTCCTCTACATTGGGGTCGTAACCGCGAATATAGCTAACCGCTTCCCACTGGTCTTCCGGAACGGCATCTTCAGTTGAATTATGGAATTGAATGAAGACATTTACGTTATGTACGAAAGGGTCGTTACCATAAAGGAGGGAGCCATAGACTGTGAATTCATCGACTTTGATTTTGTACTGTTTGTCAGCAGTATTATTATTAACTGCGCGAGCACGTTCAATAGCTTCAATGCAGGCTTTTTCTGCATCTTCTCGTGAATAAAGTGGCATAGCCCTGTTTTCCTCCTTTCAATTTGTTGGGTATTTATCGCCCATGTGCAGCATACCAAGCATAGAAACCATCGTATTGTTCACGTCCCGGTCTGCCTTCGCTTAGGCTTGACGGAGCCTGCAGATGGCTGTGTCGTCCCGCGTTTAAGCCGTTACCGTAGGCTTTTTTCACTGCTTCTTTGAGTTTTTCAGAAAATTCTCGTTCTTCTCGTTCGTTTTCTTGGAATGCTTCTGCAAACGCTTTGTATAAGTCATATGTTTCTTTTGCAGGATTGAACGGTGCAGTCCTGTAATATTCTGTTATGAACCATTTCTTACCGTCGATGCTTGTCAGATAAAATCTGGTATTTGGAATCGGAATACTTCCCATCATAGTCATTGACACATCAACCATTCGTTTAATTCATGGAGAATTTCATCCCCATCTCGAAAACCACCGGACCCGTGATATTGGTTCTGTTCCTGCTCATCCTCCAACGTTTTTACTGTGGCGAGCAGCTTATCTTCTCTGCCTTCTGCTTCGCCCTTGGCAAAAGCCGCTTTCTCAGCTTCGTCAATGCGTTGGTATCTGTTCTTCCGTTCCTTTTCAATGTAGAGCAGACCGTTGGCTACTGCATCAAGGAATGCTTGGGTTTCAGATTCCGGAATACGCTGATTGCCGTTTGAGTCGTAAGATACACAATAATTCCCAATGTCATCGTAAACGATAAAGTATGGTGAATTTGGTATTTTCTGCGACTTCATGTGATTTACTCCTCGGAACGACATTTTGGAATATAGCATTTAGGCTGATTTTATTATAGCATATCTTACTTATCGTTGCATCCGTTTTGATGTACATAGAGAGCGCGATACTTTTGCGCGATAGCGATTGCATTTAAGACAACGCTACACCATACAGCAACTGTTGCAGCAAACGTGTATACAGATGAAAAACCACAGTATACAAGATAGCGACTTTCGTGTGCAAAGAACAGACTTATAAGCAGCAAGAATAAGCGCGGAACAAAACTTTTTATTTGGTTGCTTTGTTCCGCAGGAAAGCAAATGTCAACTAGAGATGAAATATCATGGCAGATTAACATCTTGCAACGGTTCAGGACGATAAAAAATAGGCGGATTCCTTGAAGCTTTTTGGGGACTTCCGATGCTGGTGTTTGTACAATAAGAGTTGTAGCATCAAAGAATGATATGATAAGATTTAGACCCGCCACAATACATACGATAGTAGCTTCATCTGCCATATCAAAGTACAAGAAACTTTCTACGAATACGAACAGATGAATGACACTTACAAGAATAGAAACTACAATGAGAAAAGTGTTGATGTATCGGCGCACCGATATAGTCTTATGCTTGTTTTGCATAAATCCTCACCTCTGGAGAACTATAGCGACTGGCATAGCGTTGATAATCAAAAGCGAGAGAGGCTTCCAGCGCGTCGATACCTTTGCGCAATGGACTTGATTTTAAATCACATACCTGCAGATAATTTCCGCCGTGTGAGTTGTCGAGAAGATGCCCTGTTGAATCAACGATTAAGTAAGACTTCCGCAGTTCTGGTTCTACAATAATAGAACAATCTGCTGTACTCTGGATAACGAGACTGTTTCCGTTGTTTGTAACCTGTGGTACACTTTCGATACCACTGTTCCAACGGACGAACCTATTGTAATCGTTTGTGGATACCTGCAGGTTGACGTTTGAGAATTTGCCGTTGTCAAATACCTTCATACGCATGATTTTCCAACGTGAAATACGAACTTGTTTGTCATCAAGAATCCATTGACCAAGGTTCTCATCTTTATTCAGTTTGTTGACGACAGTATTTACTTTAATTGCTGTTTCAGGTGCGTATCGTCTGATTGCGTAGCAAAGACTATAAAACTTTACTCGTGTCAGCCATTGTCCGTTTTGAGTCATTCGACCAAGTTCGCGGTTTGTATTTTCACTGAAACTATCAATTGAGAAACCAATGGTCTTGAACAGAGAGGCATTCTTCTTTACCCATTCGGTAGTCATCAGAATGCCATTTGTAATGATAGAAACGTCAATTCTTTTGTCGCGGATATATTGAACCAAATCAATTAACGCCGGATAAAGCAAAGGCTCTCCTCCTGCGATGTTGAATTCCGTTACTTTTGTTTCTGAGATACAGTTATCGACAACACGTTTCCAATCATCAACACTAAGAGGTTTAGATTCACTGAAATGTGCAAAGCAGTGCCTGCAAGAACAGTTACATGTGTCCGTGATATGAAGATTTACTTTATAAGTCTTACTCAAAGTAAAAGCCTCCGTTTCTGTTTTTTTTAATCAATCGTGTGGGTTGCTCTTTTCGTTACCATACAAGCGCAAATCCATACGAATCAACAGACCAATGAATAGCGCTGAAAAGACAACAAGTGAAACAACAAGGGCAGGATGGTCTACATATATCGTTAAATTGAAGAGCATTGTGACAAACAACACGATAGTTGCAATTACAATAAAGGCTGAAAAAAACAGGTCAATGGTTTCAAGTGTGGAGCGCATAACAACATGCTTTTCGAAAAAATTGTATGCTCGTGCTTCCTTCTTTGCTCGCAAAGCACGTTTCTTTTCACGCTTACTCATGTGTTTTTTTGAAAAATAAGGGTGCTCTCCATATTCGATAGCTACATCCAGTGGATTTTGATTGCACATATTGTATTACCTCACTTTTTTAAGCTTGATTTTTTGACGTGTAGTCGCTCATTTATAGTATTAACGTCGAATTTTTGTGACGTGAATACCGGAGCGACAAATTTATGGTTCTTTTTTATAAAACGTTCCAAAACACCCCAACTTTTTCCTTCCGGCTTCGCGTAGGTATATGGTTCAAGGCAAAGGAAAAGCCATAACGTATTTGGCTCATTGACGACAAGATACCTTGTAAGAATGTCTGTGATTGTTTCAATCCCCATGTTCCAGCTTATCGCAAGAACCCGACTCACATCGTAAACAACTAGCTGCGGGACTTCATTTGGCTTCACGTCAACAGATATTGTATGGTATAGAGTGGCTTCGCCTCCTGTGCTTTTGTATTGACGAATCTCCATAGGTACACATCCCGGAACAGCTCTGTCATGGTTGATTACAAAGTCAGCATATTCCCCCGTTGCATCAAAGACCAAGATACGTTCTTTTGTGGAACGTAATATTTTGGCGATTTCTCGCTTGCACCAAGTCGTTTTTCCATGTCCCGATTCGCCAGAAACGAGAGTATAATATTTTGTTGAAATTATATCTGGCTGAGGGATACGCATTACGAATTACTCCTTTTCTTGGTAGTAGAGTTATTATACCTACTGCCATTTAACTGCAATTACAAAAAGCGGGAGCACCCCAAAAAATTAAGGGTGCTCCCGCTTTTCATGACGTGTATTTCTTACTGGTTAGGATTCTGGTCGTTCTGCATCGGAGGCTGAGGCATATTCACAGTGGATGTCTGCTGTGCCGGAGCTTGCGGCTGAACCGGAGCCTGCTGAGGAGCGACTGGCTGCGCATTTGGATTCTGGTAGTTCATGCTCTGATTCGGGTTGTACTCAGGAGCAGGCTGAGCATAAGTGGTTGGATGCTGCTGCTGTTCCGCTTTGTGGTTGTCGTACTTAACCTTCATCTGGTCGTAGGAATAGCCATCCTGCGGAATGCCGAAATACTTATACTGACCAAATGCCAGAATCATATTGAAGATTGGGTTAAGCAGGATAAGACCGATGGTAAATCCAACGCTTTGACCGAAAGCAACTGCCTTCTTGTACTGAGACATGATATTGATGATGATACAGATGACAATAAGTACAGTACCAATCACCGGGATGAATCCAAGCAAGCTCAAAACAATGGGAACCAAGAAGAGCCAACCATTGCCCCAGTAAATCTTGAACTCAATGTACTTGTTGTAGAACGGGATGATAGATGCCCAACCTGCCTGACCTGCTTTGGTAAAGATTTTCCAGTTCGCAACGATGTTGAGAACAATGAATGCTACCAAAAGCAGCCAGAACGTGCCGAGAAAGCCGAGCGCAGCATTAAGTGCTGCAGTTTCCGAAGAACTATACATACAAAAATTCCTCCTTTATGTATGTGTACAAAAAATATATCCAAAGCTGTTCATACAGCTTTAGTACGATGGTTGTTATGGATTGATGGTTACGAACTCCCATCCAAATCCGCCAGCACTCTTTGCTTTGCCATTTGCAGCCTTTGAGATGCTCTTCCGGCTGATATGAGTTTTTCTCTCGGCTTCAGCAGCAGAATCAAACAAATCAATTACTTCGCCAGTTTCCAAATCCTTCTGAACAACTGCCTTTGGAGCGAATGATGGTTTGTCCTCTTTTTTGTTTACTTCCACCTTTTTGTCATCATGCTTTTCAGCAACGGTATCTGTCTCCTGCTCAGAACGAGGTATGGCAAAGTCATCGTGCTTAAGGAAGTCGTTACTGCCATCAAATGGATTATGTGGTGTATTATCCTCATCGTCCAAAGACTTGTCGAACTCAAAATCATCAGGATAAGCATCAACAGCAGCGTCAAACTTTGCTTTGAGATAAAGTGCTCCCACAGCAAGAATGCCAAGACCGATAAGTGCCTTAGTTGCAAATTTCATGATTTTTTCCTTCTTTCTTTAGGATGTGTATTTATTATTTTGCGTAGGCTTATTATACCTATACTGTGATTTCCAATTACTATGAAACCAATGTTGCCCTCACTACATATCGCTGTGGTGTCGATTGATAGTACCCAAACGGATAACATGTATACATATATAGCCTATCCATACCATCTGCAAGATTTACGAGAACCGTTCCGTCATCCGCAACAACCGTCCCCCCGTCTGCAGTTACTGTTCCTGCATGGGCAGAATCCACTTGGTAAACATACCGCCCATAATTTGTATCAACAACGAATTTGTCTCCGATACTCACATATTGCAAAAGAGAAAAAGCGCCGTTGTTGTGAGCGCAAAGCAAATGACATCCACCGCAGCCAACTTGGTATGAGCCTGTATACTGACAGACTCCTTTTCGGCTATCGAGTAATCCTTGGTCGTCGCCCCAAATGAGCGAAGAATACAAGCCGATTTTCGAACATGAAATCGTTCCATAACTTGTACCATAACCAGCAGGAGTAACAGCCCCCCATACAGATGTTTTTGGCTCTGGTTCTGCTTCCGGTGCAACAGCTTCTTCATCATGTTCAATCAGTTGAAGTTCTGGAGTATGTAAAGCTATACTACCAGCAAATCCCGGATAAAAATCTATGTCATCAAAGGGGGTGTAGTAAAGCTCGTACCCTTCTTTTGGAGGCTCTTTTGCAATTTCTACCGTTATCGCATCTGTTAATTTAATGGTCGATTCGATAATTGGCGAGACATCTTTTGGCTGTTCAATGTTTATAATACATCCAGACAATGCTGCAGCACAGACAATGCTCGCAATAGTTGTGTATAGTTTAGCTTTTTTCATTTGCTTTCCAACAATTCTTCAATCATATCATGAGAAAAATAGAGCGATTCATCAATATTGGTCGCTCCATCTGGGTATAGAACGCCAAGGTAATCATTTGGCATGGAATGGGGTTTACCATTTGTTTTATGCCCAATAATGATAAGATATCGTTTCCATCCCGATAAGCGTACAACTGTTCCAACCGGTAGTAATTTTAACTCGTTGTTCATGGCACTCTCCTCACATTGCTGTAGATTTTGTTGTAATATCACAACAATGTGATTACTATACCTACAACGTGTGTCGGAATGGAGAAGGTGTTTACACAAACAGAGAAATTAGCGTTTTTATAAATTCAGAATCGTAACCAAAGAAAACAAAATATAAGCATCCAATGATTGCCATAACAAGTGCAATGCGCAGAATCGTATAAAGCGGTAAACAAATATGCCAGAACTTTCCGCGAATCAACCAAAAACCACATTTGCTTCCTTTTCTCCGGTTACATTTGTGGCAAGCCGGAACGAGGTTTGATAAGGAATTTACCCCTTCCGGTGGAACCATCAATCTATATAAAAGATTGTGGCTTACTGCTTTCACCGGAACAACGTGGTCTACTTCCATATCGTTTTTTGATATCTTTCTCCCGCAATATACACAACGATATTTCCCTGCCCGTGGAGGCCAGTTACGAATGAATTCTGTTCTATATGTATCGGACCGTTGATATTTTTGATTCATGTTTTTTACTTGTTTTGATTAGTCCCTTGCGTTATATTGTTTAAAATATCGCACAAATATATACAATTTTGATAGGTCGCCGGGATAATATCGAGATGTACTGTATGCGATTTACCAAGTTGAGTTGTATATTTTGCGGCTTTTCCATCAATGTGATATTTTTCACCTTTGGCATAGATGATTTTTATTTCTGTCAAAACATATCGTTCGTTCTTTGAGGTGAAAAACACTAAACAATTTTGGTCGTATTCGATATCTGCTGATTCCAATTTATTTTTCTTGTCGTTGCTAATTGCCATATTGAAACAAGCTATGGATGCTACTACACAAGCTCCTGCTGCAACATAACCTGTAATTATTGATGCCGCTTCTAAAAGCAAGAAAAAATTGTCAATAAGCAGTGTTAGTGTAAATGTGAGAACTGTAAGTAACAGTCCCAAGCCGTATATAAGATTGTATCCGATGTCATACGCTGCGAATGTGGCAATCAACAGGAGAACTCCTGCAATTATGAATGCAAGGGATTTTGATGATTTAGGTTTAAAAGCTGCGATTTTGCAGAATCTTTTTGAGGTGGATAATTCGGTGCTCATATTTTTCCTCTTTTTGTGATTTTTTGTATTATACCAACAAAAAAATCCCCCACATAATCAAAAGGTGATTATGTGAGGGAATGTTGCACCCCATGTGTGGTGCAATATGCTGATTGGGTTTATTTCAATCTAATGCACCCCGTGCGGGGTGCGACGTCTGGCCCTTGTGCCATGTCTTATCCGGCACCGATTTCAATCATTTCAATCATTTCAATCTAATGCACCCCATGCGGGGTGCAACCGTCAGCATCACCCGCAACAAAGGTGATATTGGCATTTCAATCTAACGCACCCCGTGCGAGGTGCAATAGTGATTCATCTAGCGCATTTCAATCTAACGCACCCCGTGCGAGGTGCAATAGCAAAACTATACAATTCAAGCGTATCTTGGTAGCACGTAGGATGTACAGTTTTGCTAATTATGTGCTTCACACACTGAAGCACTCACCTATTTACTGCATTGGAACCACCCTCCAGCCATTGATTTTTGGTGCGAAGCTTCCAGCGTTTTTATGTCAGCTTAAGGTTCGCACCATCTTGATAACCTTATTATATCATACGTCACTGCTTCCTGCATCCGCTTTTGCGGCAATAAAAAGCCACCGGCCAAACGGTGTAATGCGTGTTAAGTATACATGATGGCGGTATTGTCAATTGTTTGCCCGTTTACATCGATTGGATGATAGACATATACATTACGCTCTTTGTCCGTCAAAGATTCGTCGAGCGCAAGCAATTTATCGGCTGGAGCATGGCAACCAACCGTGTGCTCGCGTGTCTCCCACCGTGTAGGATATATATATCCATTTTCCCCAATTTCATATGTTTCCACATAAAATTCGAATTCAAACTTGGTTGGCAGTGCGAATTCGTCCAATGAATCAACATCGTCTGGCAATACTGCTGTTTGGCAAAATTTGAAAAAAAACGAAACGAAAGGTTTATCATTTGTTGTGTGGATATCTAACGGAACATAGATATGACATGCATCAGGTGCAGTAGACAAGTCTTTTGGATGAACACCCAGTCCAATCCAAACATCGAATGCCAAATATTTTCGACCATTTAGTTCGGAAGCGCCATGATATAGAAGCGGGTATCCTGCCTTAAAAACATTTCTGCCGATTTTCTTAGATATTTGGTCTACTCGTTTATTTGGATATGGACGACGGATTATGTAGTTGTCAATTCGTTCCGGACTGAAAAGACCATCCGTAATGCCCATTTTGTAGTAAAACATTCCATCAGTTTCGGCATCACAGTAGATGCCGTTGTTGATGATGAGCATTGCTTCCGGAATTTTCCCAAACATTTGTATTATGTTTTTCTTCGTTTCATCGTTCATACTCTGACCCTCACATAGTATATAACGTAGTATATCGCCGTGCGTGAAATCTTGGCATACATGTAATAGTTATAACTGTGGCAAGTAAACTAATAATGATAACAAGCGGTACAATCTTTTTCATGAATTAGGGCGAGGAGACCCGCGCCTTTAGGCGTGGGAGGAATTGCCCGTTCACATCCTTTCTTTGAAAAAATAAAAATATATTTGTATGGCAACAAGGCCATAGCGACTATGAAAGCACCGAAATAAATAGCGGCGCTTTGGCAACTAAAAAGAAGCTGCTCACTCCTCTGAAGAGGGTAAAAATCCTTCCCCAAGGTCATAAACGGTTTAATACAGCCACACATGTCGGCTTTGCCTCAGCTTTACGTGATATGTTGTCTTAGAGCGTGCAGTTAGGATTAACGCCGCACGGTAACTATCTATTTGCTTATAACGGAGCGCGACTCAATGCGCATAGGGTAGTCAACATATCCTTTCGGACACTTTGTAGACTTGCTGATGCAAGCCCGCGTCTTTAGTTGTGGGTTATTGACGGAATGCAAACTCCTTTCGAATTGGTTTAAATCATTATACCAACAGAAAACGTCCCCAATCGTTGTTGCGATTAGGGACGCTGTTTTAGTTGTTAGCGATAAGATTAGGTCGCGATTTCAATCTAACACACCCCATGCGGGGTGCAACCTGTGTTTCGGTGTCCTTGCAGCCATTTCAATCTAATACACCCCGTGCGGGGTGCGACTCTTTTCTTGCGACCACACTTTTCTTCGCGGTGAGATTTCAATCTAATACACCCCGTGCGGGGTGCGACGGACATCAAGATTCCCGGAAAGCAGCTGTTCGGTATTTCAATCTAATACACCCCATGCGGGGTGCGACTGAAGTTCTGGAGTATGTAGGGCTATACCATTAGTATTTCAATCTAACGCACCCCGTGCGGGGTGCGACCTGCGAGACGGACGGTGTTAAAACCTACACTTGTATTTCAATCTAACGCACCCCGTGCGGGGTGCAACGCAAGAATGAAATATAAACGGATTGCACCTTAAAAATTTCAATCTAACGCACCCCGTGCGGGGTGCAACAGCAAAACTATACAATCTAAGCGTATCTTGGTAGCACGTAGGATGTACAGTTTTGCCAATTATGTGCTTCACACACTGAAGCACTCGCCTATTTACTGCATTGGAACCACCCTCTATCTGGTACTTTTTGGTGCGAAGCTCCCAGCAATTTTATGTTCACTTAAGGTTCGCACTATCTTGACAACTCAATTATAGCATATACTGTGTTACTCTGCATCCGCTTTTGCAGTAATAAAAAGAGCCGCCCACCAAACGGTGAGCGGCTGTGTTAGTTGAAATCCCAATACGGGTCATTGGGCTCTACACTAGAGTCGCGGTTATAGCGGTACGCTGTTGCTATACATCCTGTCTCATTGTACAGGTAATCGACAACGGCATCGAAATCATCTGGGTCAACGCCATCAGGCAAATCAAACTCATACGGGAGAATAATAAGCTTGCTCTGCTATACCCAACGTCATCGCGTTGATGGTCATTACGAGTTCTTGGACTTGCTCAAAATCCGGATTGTCCGGCAATTCAGTGTTCTTTGAGTCGTACTGCAAACGCTTTTCATAACCATCAACCATTTCAAAGAAATCATGCTTAAACGAGCCGTCTGTATTCATATAAGCACCATTTCGGATACTCATAAGAAGGTTGTGGTCTTTATCGCGGTAAGTATTGATTTCTCCCTTTTCGAGGATATCGAAAGCCATAAGATAAAGCCGCACCAGATGCATAGCGTGCTTGTTCAAGTGCTTTTCGTCTTTCTTCTTGTTGCGCTTGCCCATTGTATCAAACTGAGCAACCGCTGCGTTGGATGCCTTGATAAGCGATTTCAGCTCGCGCAGAGGGTAGTTGGAGAGATTTACATTGACAAGGAGTTCTTCTTCGGTGTTGCCAGCAGGCTTTCCGATAAAGACCTCAAAATCAGTATCTTTGCCCAATGTCTTAAAACTGTTCACAACTCGCTGGACACTGCGCTGGGCAAACTGTTCTTTCAGTGCAGGATTGTCCGTCTGCTGCAAAAGCCCAAGCTGCAATCGGCGAAGCTGGTCATTTGCATAGCCGCCAAAGCTGTAAATCGCCTTCTTACTCAAGAATAGCTTCTTGTTATCCAGCAAGGTCTTCCCTGCTCGCGATACCATTGCATAGTTATCGGGTTTTCCACCCAACATTTCAATGACATTCGGGTTACAGTTCATGAGCAAAGAGATGAGCTTTCTGAAACCATAAACTGTTGTGTCTGTCTGCTCATCCAGAACCTGCTCAAAGTTTGATAGACCAAGAATGTCTTGTCGGGAATTTGCTGTCACACCTCGGATGTCAATATCCGAACCTTCGATATTCGTTCCGTAAGCATGACTACCGCCAAGCGTCAGGAACATGATATTGTCTCCAAGGTGCGGATTTGTTCGCAGAAAATCATATTCCGGAGAGTTGATGATATTCAGCATTTCATTTTGCGTCATGACTTTCAGCCCTCCAATTTGCATTCCTGCTTGATGGCATCTGCAATGCTGATTCCATAAGCATTTTTGAACTGCGTCTCAAACCGCTTTTTAACGGCTTTGTACTGTTCGGAAGTTAGCTCAACAGCAACGTCAATGTCACCATCGCCGGTTGAATTGTTGCAGTAATCAATAAACAGCTCCATATCGCCATTTTTGCTATAATTGATATAGAGATTGATATAATCAGGCTTGCGACTTTTCGTCGTGTCGCAAACAACATCCAACCCGAATGCAGAGTCCACATCAAAGGTGATTGGAATATATACATTAGCAGTTCCGCTATCATAAAATTCTACGTCACTCAGATGTCTATCAACTTCCAATCTAAGCAATTCGTTCAAGTCAAGAACCGTGATTTTCTTTTCTGCTGCGAGTTTTTTTACTTTTTCAATATGTGTCATAATACACCTCATATACATAAAATTACGTTCCAGTTTTTATCAATGCCTGCTAAAATTGTCCCAATTAACCAGTAATGAGCCGGTATCATCGACGTCGTAAATTGTGCCGAAAGTTCCAATTGGCGGTGCCTGAACATCGTCCATCTTGACAAGCCGAACGCGGCAACCTACTGGAAACTGCTACCATCATATTTTTCTCTTTTTTTGTTTTTAAAAATCTTCAAGTTCGCAACCAAACAAAAATGGTCGTGTGCTTTTGTCACGATTATCCCACTTGGCTACATAACTTTTGTCGTACTGCTCTTCGAGCGGCTTTTCGTACATTGCATCGCGGACGAGAACCTGCAGACCACCATCCGGTGTAACTGTAATCATATCTACCTCGTCAAGCATATGAGGAAGGATATCATCACAGTTTTCTTCATCGCACACGATGTCATACCGTGTTCCGCGACCAAGACTAACGTTCTGGTCATAGGCGTTCGTGACGTAGATGTACATCTTTTGGTCATAGCGGGTTAACGAAAAGATTTCGCAAAGTTTCATTAAGTTGGGCAAGGATACCCGTGACTTTAGTCATGGGAGGAATCGCCCATTCACTTCCTTTCGATTAAATAGTTTGTTGCAGGCTCTAATAGCTGCAATTTTTTAAATGAAATGCTATTTGTAATGGTTACACCATCGAGTTTCTTTAGAGCGAAATATCCCGATGACCTGCGTCCTGAAATAAAACATTCCTGCCTGTTATAGAGCACCTTATCCCAGAGTCGAAAGCCTTTAACGATATATGGGGCTTGATTGGCTTTTCGAACGCCGCCTTTTGAGAAGTTTGCTTTATGGGTTTGACGATTGTGATGCCTTATAGCTTTTGTGCGTTAGCAAACACTGCATGGTTCAGCAAATGGATGCTTGCTGATACAACGGGCATCGTTTACATGGCTTTTCTTGATGTCATTTTTCTCTCGCAGATTCAACCGTAATGTGATTTCCTTCTTGCCCTTTTTCAACTTCTTTTGGAAGCAGTTTGCCATCCATATCGAAAGCTTCGACAAGACAAATTCCGTTTTTTTTGCAAACTTGAAGCAAGTCTTTGAATGTTGCAATACAGCTTACACCGGGGATTGCTACAAACAAATCACCAGACAGATGACTTGCAACAGATGCTTTCAAACCACCTTCTGTAATAAAGATAGTCTTTTCATCTTTTAAAGGTCTGCTCCAAAACAGTGCTGTATTTTTAGTGGAAGAACCGTTAGGATATCCGGCAGATGTTGCCCAACGGTATCGTTGCTGTTTAAGCTCTGATGCTTCTTTCCATTTTTACTCTCCTTGATTTTTGGCTGAAACAACTTGGAATCGCAGTTTTAGTTAATATCCCAAATATTCGGGTTATCGTACTTGTTAAAGAACTGCATAAATTTGTCTTCCGGCATCTGAGCCTCAGCTTTGTCTAGCATATCGCAAATCTCGGTCTGGTTTGTATTCCCATTCAAGACCTTAACATAGGTAGCACTTCCGGGATTGGCTCCGATAAAATCAGCAATTGCTGTACGGTTGTGTTCGATGGAATTTTTTAGTTCCCACCAACGCCAAGAACGGATGCACTGAGTCAGCGACATTCCATCCACTGCTTCCCAGTAATCGCCGCTTTTTTCGACGGCACTGTACACTTCAATAGGATTCAATCCACCATCTTGGAGTGCTTCATCAATCATTTCAAGAATCAGGAACGGATAGAGTTTTCCATCAACCTCAACTTCTGCATAATCTAGGTCATCGTATACCTCAAAGAGAGTGGCTTCTTCGTCACTATCAAAGGAAAAATCATCATCCTCGACTAATTCCTTCACGAGCTGCGTTTTTCCACTGATGTCAAAGACTTCATGCGTCTGTTTGTCTACTTTGCATGGCAAAGTGTGAATACCATCGGAAAAGTGATACTTAACCATTGCATTAACGATATTAGAATTATTAACCATTTTGTCTGTTCTCCTTAATTTTTTATTTTTTTCACCATTGCGTTTTAATCAAAAGCGTGAAGAAGCAAATACTCCTTCTTTTTGACTGTGTTTGGATTCATATAATTGCGTGACATCAAAGGAGGAATTTCTCGTTCCTCTTGTATAACATCTCCAAACAAAGTCATTTGCCCCGCGATGGGGATATTTTTGTTAGCTTTGCTTCTTTTCTTTCGAAGGTGCAGGCTTGCCGGAGCAAGCCCGCGACTTTAGTCGTGGGTTATTGACTTCCTTTCTGTTCTTGAGTTATCTTTCTGATAATCTGACTGTCATACAAAAGAAGGGGAAGCAATTACATTGTGCCAAAGCACTTTTACATTGCTCCCCTTTTGCCGATGGTTTTCTTAATTTATAGATGTTTCCTTTTGTACTTTATTACTATACCCACTTTCACATTTGACGCCAAAAACCGTTTTTTATGCCTGTATGATTCATACGGGCATAATTTATTTTTGACGTAGTTGCGATTACATTTTTTTACTTTTTATAAAAAAGGCAGTTGCCTACCCAAAAGAGTAAGTAACTGCCTTTAATTCTTACTTTTGCGTGGTGCAGTGTTTTTTTGCTGCGGCGCACAATTGCTTGATGTCAGCGGCGGAGTATCCAAAGTCGAAATACGCCATCGGTAGCTTCTTGTCATCGTGCTGCCACTCGCTGCGCAGAGCAATCCTGTCTTCATCAGCATAAACGAACATGTCCGGAAATTTCGTTGCAATCTCATGTAGCGCATCATCGTCGGTGTCGCTGAAGATATACCTGTCTGTGGCGTTTGCCATCAGTCTTACAATTTGCTGCAAATCATCCGGTGAAAACGAATAAGTCTTGCAAGTGTTTAGACAGTTCGCCAGCAGCGTTTCAGTATCAATTTTCAGACAACACATATGGATTCTCCTTTCGGTGCTTGGCTTCTACATTTCTGCTCCCCATTATCTGGGCGGCAGCATTTTTGTTTTCTGTTCCAAATAAAAAGAAAACGAGAACTGCGCCCGGAGATTTTAGTACCGATAGAATCGCGGAATGATTTTATCCCCGTCCCTATCAATAATCATAGCTGCAAAATCCTGCATATCGTTTGGAGTGAACTCTGCGGTGTATTCAAGTGTGCCGCCAGACTCCTCCGCAATATCGTTCATCGTCTGCAGGAACTTTACGAACTCCGGAATCTGTTCATGTTTCAGCGTGACGCCTGTGCAAATGGTGATGCAATCTTCATCCACATCGGCAACCTCATCGCCCTCTTCCTTGCCGAAGACGCTACGAACAGAGGCAATTGTTTCCTGCATCTTGTCGACCTGCTTGACGGTGAAGGTATCCCCGGCATCTAGCTCCATCTCGAAGGTGTAGCAGAACCATGCGTCGATATCCTTGACTTCTTCCTCCGGTACATAGTCCGGGTTGTCGCATAGTTGTTTGCCGTCAAAGTAGAGCATCACCACATTGCTTTCCACATCGTAGTATTCCAAGCCGTGATACCGTACTGCCTCACTGCCGAATTCCTGCAGCGTATCCATCCAGAACGCCGAACCGTAGAAATTCTTATTGCTGAAGTAGTGAATCATATCATAGGACAAGAACACTTCGACATCCGCGTCCAGAATGATTTGCTCAATGGCTTTATGAATAGTTTCTGTGTGCTGCCAATCCTTATCCAGACCGGAAAGACCCATGCCGCCAGTCTTGTCGGAGACGTCCAGAACAAATTCTCCGTCAATCTTGATGGTCAGTTCGTGCAGTGTCATGGACTCAATGCTTGCAGAGTCCAGAAACTGCTGCAGATAGTGGGCAAGGCAACTGCGAAGCGCGTCCGCATCGCCATTGTCTTTCTTGATGTTAATGCGTTCGATTGCTACCAATTCTGTACTCATGTTTTATTCTCCTTTTTACTTTTTGTAATATCGATTTCCGTTGCCTCTGAAAGAATTTTACTTTCTTCCATGTTTTTCTTGTATGCTTGTTTATGTTTTTTCAATTCTCTCGCTTTTTCGCATTCTATTCTATATCGTTCGTTTTGTAGTGCAGTAATTCGTTTGTCTTCTGCATCTGCTTCTTTTTTATCGGTTGTATGATAATATTTAAAACGATTGTAAACTCTACACGCCATTGCAGCAGCTATTGCAAAAATTTCAGCAAGAACCAAAAGTATAAAGAGGAGCCATTCTTCCTGCTCTGGAATATCATGGTGGATACGGTCTGGAGGGTATCCTAACATTAAGAACAACGCGCCAAAAATAAAAAGTGGAGCGATAAATCTAGCGCGAGGACCAAGGAAAAATCCGTCTGTGCCGCCCATTGCTCCTGATATACTGTTTGCAGCACCTGTTACGTTACCAACAGAGGCTTGTAAGGCTGCATTGGCAACTTGCGCCGCTTTTATATTTTTCCGTGTTTTCTTTGACATCTTCTTTGTATCTGCTGATGGGATGCAAACAGCAAAAGCAAGAAGAGCAAAAATTCCCGGTAAACCGGCAAGTTCACCATACAACCAGTATTCATCAAATGCGTAGCTGTTTCCTGAATAGTCTCCAATTTTATTACATCCTACTATGCAAAACGCGATGACGGTAAGATATGCAATGATATTAAGACCTACTAAAAGCATATATCTATGACGTAGTTTTTTCTGAATTTCATCAATTCGAATTGAGTCTGTTTCAACCATGACTTTTCTCCTCCAAATGTACTGGCAATGTAATAGTTGATTTGCAACTTCTATCATTTGTGCCACATGTATCTGCCTGTATTTGTTTGATTTGTGCCAGAATTTCTTTTGTTTGCATTGATTTTATCTCTGCCGGAATGATACATACATCATCTTGGTAGTGCTCAACAGTAGGGTACGCTCTATATTTTATTGCGCGATTTAGTTTTACAGTCGGCACTGTTTGTCACTACCTTTATTATTAGTATACTAACTTCACAACACTTAACAAGGTGTGGCAATTCATCTCCCACATGAATGAGGGGAAATTCTTGCCACCATTTCTTAAACTATGTAGGCATCACAATGCTGCTTTTTCCAGTACATGTCATCGATGATATCCGAAAGGTACTGGTTTTGCTTTAAGACGAAAAACGATACCGGATTATGCTTTACGATGAAACCAAGTCCCGTTCGTTCATCGTAAATATCTTTCATGTGGCTCAGCCACTTTGAAAAATCCTTGATATGTGAATTGTTCCGAAGTACAAACCTACCGAACCATTGTTGCTTAATGATTTGTCTTTCCTTTGCTCGCTCTTCGGCTTCTTGCTTATTCCATACGATATTGTCAGGTTCGACAATTATATAGGGAATTTTCCGCCTATCCATTTCGTCTATGACGGATTCCGTTTGGCAAACGAATACGAAATCGTATTTTCCCGATTTTGCTTCTTCCATAAAGCCACTTACGTACTCTTTTTCCCATCCAGCAGTTTTTTCATAAGTAGAACTATCACTATCCCGCATTGAATAACCATATTTATTTTGGTGATTCGCGAGCCATGTTTTTCCACAGCCCGCAAATACGCTTACGACCATTGTTCGTCTCATTAAGTCACTTCCTTTACAAAAACAGCACCCGTAAAATTTAGTTGGTACTGTTTTTGCACTTTTTGATATGAGATACAATTTTGTGGGCACAAAACTATATCTCGTTTTTATTTTTGTGCGTATTGTGAATGGTTATGAAAATGAATTACACTTGCGTCTCACCTTCGAGAATTTGCTCGTATTCTATTGTGGATTTATAGCTGGCAATGACTAGATTGCGCATATCGCGTTCGTATTCTTCCTTTGGATACCAATTTTCATCGTAGTCATCACCAAGAACTTCCCGCGCCAATTCATCAATACTATGAAAAGTTTTTGGCTCCTCTCCATTTTCGAGACGCTTTTTGACATCATCTGTTTCTCGTTTTATTCTTTCAGCTTCTCTTTCCATGTCTTCTGGATTAAGACCGAAAAATGTCATTTCCCAAAGGACGCAGGCTAAGCAATACTCAAGACCGTATCTTGCAATACTGATTTCTGCTAATTTCCATCCAAGAATTTCTTCCCATTTACAAAATTCAATAGCATATGCTTGTGGAACTTTGATTGATATACAAGCATCTAAAATATCGTTTCTATCCATGAATGTCAGCGTTTCGTCACTGATGTATTCGGAAATGGGCTGGTTTTTCAAGTGACGTTTTTTCCATAAAGCAAAATCTTTTGCTTCTACACAAAAAACATCATCTCCGGTATCTTCAAATGATTTGCAAACAATGAGAAGGTCTTGCTGATTCGATTCTATTGGTTGAGTCTTTTTTATGCGTTTTATCGCAGTTAGAACCTCTGTTTCTATAGAATGAAAGCAGTCGCTTTTACCGTCGTTTTTATCTTGCTTTTGATGAAGCAAACTGAATTCACGAGTAAGTGTATCTATATTGCAATTAAGGAAAGCTTCTTTCGTGTTTTTGAACATACTGTTGTTGCCTTTCTGAAAAAGTGAATTGATTAGCAGTTATTCGCCAGAGTCTTCTGTTGCCCGCTATCCGCCGACGTGGAGGCTACTGCGTTTTGGATAGCTGCGCGGGAAAACCCGCGCATTTCAGTTACATTTCTGCATTAAACAGGTTGCGCAGCTTGTATGTAATGTCTTCGCTGTTGCCAACGATGGATGCAGCCTCATTGATGGAAGCAAGCTCCGACAAACTATCTGCGGCATAGTTGTAACTGATTGTATAGATAGGAATGTTCATTCCCGCGATGATGTCTTTGGTTTCGGAGAATCGGCAACCCGTATTACTGTCACCGTCTGTTAATACAAAGATGATAGGCGTGCAGTTTCCACCAAGTTCTTGAGATTTCTGGTAGATGCGGTCCATAGCAACACAAAGACCATTGTACATTGCGGTGTTTCCGTTTGCATCGAGGGAATTTACTGCACCTTTGTAAAGTGTCTTTTGATTTAAGGAAAACTTGTCGATTGGGAGATATTCGCGGACTGCTGAATCGAAACCGATAATGCCAATATAATTGTCGTCATTGATGTACTGAATTGTGTTAATCATCGCAGTTTTTAATGCGTTGATTGGTTCCCCACGCATAGAGCCGGAAGTGTCTACGACAAACTCGGCAACAATAGGAATACCGGAGTCCTTCTCTTCTTTCCAGACGCTTTGAGCCTGTGCGATGGTGTTTCCATCGAACTCTTTTCCCACATAGGTGTAATCATCCATGCCATTGAATCCGTCTTTTGTTGCAACAGCTTTGTTTTGTTCGCAGAAAGAAACGAATGCGGTAATGACTTCTTTCTTGTCAGCAGAAATGTTCCCTACAGAGTACAAAGGATTATCGTGGCGTACACCAAATGGAATGAATTCGTAGTTTCTTTGTAATGTGGGGTCATTCTGATAAGACTGATACTCCATTACAAGTCCATCGACAACACCTTTGTCTGCGGACTGAACCATCTGTTGGGTTGTGAACGAAACCAGCGGGACGTTTGTTTGAAACTTTTGAAAGCTCTCAACTGCTGTTGTATCTACAATGTTGTCACTTCCGCTGTTTGCCAATGCGGAAAGCAAGAAATTAAGACCTGTTGCACTTGTATATGGGTTTGAGTAACCCATCATCATTTTTCCGTCAATTGTCGCGTTCAAAACAGAATTCACAGATGCTTCGCCATAATCTGTACGCAACATATCTGCCGTGTTCTTTGATACGAGGATTCCAGCGACATTTCCGGCGAGACGTGGTGTTTCAACCGTTAATTCAACGCCTTCATTTTTTACAAGCTCGCCAAAAAGTGTGTTGGACGGGGTATAACATTCTGGCTGATATTTTCCTGTGGAAATGTACTCAGCCGCTGTACCGGAAGGAATGGAACGCAAAGAAACACTCATTGTTTTATCGCCTGTTGTTTTATTGCGCTGATTATTAAACTTTTTTGCCATTTCCGTAAGAAATGAGTCTGAGCCAGATTCTGCCGCCTTTTCACCAGAAGAAAAAATTTCGATATTCACATCTCCTGTTCCTTCTACTACAAACGGATAGGATGACTCGATATCTGGCAGTTCATCTTTTGCATCCAAAAACTCTGACACATCCAACTGCTGTGGTGTGACAGTTACTTCTTGTACTCCGATTCGCTTCATTTTGCTGCTCAGGTCAGCATACGCTTGTTCTGTTGTCATCGTACTTGTACTTACATTTGAGTCTCGTAAGACCGTTTGTGAGAAAACTACCAGAACCACTCCAACAACAGCAATTGTTGCGACTATTGGAAAAATGCTTTTCTTTGACATGTTAATTACCTCCAGTCAATGTGTCGTACCGTTTCAGTGCTTCTTTGCTGATTTCTTCGTCTTGTTTAATATCTTCCTCCGTTTTACTGATGACGGTATCGAGCTTTGTCATAGCAAGAACAACATCGGTATCCCACGGATTTTGTGCCGAGCGCTGATTCAGTGCATACGCAAGAGAATCAAGACGCAGGATGAGCCGTTCGTTATCGTAAACCACTTTGTTGACTGTGCTTACGATACCATCGTAAATTTCTTTTTTCTTTTTAGCTTCCTCTTTATCTCCAAATGAAATGGAACCACGGCAGAAAGCGTTATATTCCGTTTCATCAAACATCAAAGCGGAACGAATGGCATCATCCAATCTGTCATAAAATATTCTTTCTGCAGAGGCAAGCAATGTCAAACATTTCGCCTGCTCGCCAGATGTTTTACTATCTTGTGTCATGCTGTAGGCTACTGCCATTTTTTGCCCAAAGCGTCGCACTTGATATAGCATTTGGTCTGCTTGTTCAGAAAAGACACTTTTTGTCATTACGGAGGATTTGATTTTTTCCGTATATAGTTTCTCTTTGTTTGTTGGCTGTTCTATCGTTGATTTGTTCTGTGCTTCTCGGTTTTTTGAAATTCTACGATATGCGATATAGGCGCACATGAGCAGAAATATAACAGGAGTACAATACTTGGCTAACAGCACAAAGAACAGAGATGTGCCGTGCATGTACTCGATGGCATAATAAGTATTGATGTACGCCTCGACCATGTAAACGATAGCTGCTGCTACAATAAGTAGACTCACACTGAGCATTAAGTTCACCTCAATTCCGCTTTTTACGTGCAACATTTTTCTATGGCTTTTGTTCAATTTTTCGGGTATTTACTTTTTGCATGTGCGTTTTATCCATCAATCTTGATTCCGCTCAAACACATTGGTGCTGAACCCGAACCAATATATCCATCAACAATGCTGCTTGCATCGATGTTGGAAATGTACGACTCGTCTGCATCTGGAAAGACGTAGATAGTAGTTACGGATGTTTCTTGATGATTTTCTTTGCCATCGAACTGGTCATAGCATTCTGCTGCAAGCGTATAACCATCGCAATCCCAAACCAGCCAATAATCCTTAGCTTCCCCTACATCCTCATAAGTTGCGGCTTTCAATTCATCAAAAGATGCAAATGCTTTACCGCCAAAAGAGGTTGTCTTCCAGTACAATCCGGACGGATTGCCAAGATGCTCATAAAGCGCTTCAAACTTTTCTTTTGCAGAACTACCATATTCCGGAAACCAGTCAAAGTCATAGACATTGATGCGGCTGTAATACAGGCCCTTGTTAAACGCCTCATCAAACGTCATGTTTTCTTCTTTAGCAGCGTCTTCATCCAGCATCATGGTATATGAACCATCGGTGGCGTATGAGCCGATTTGATAGTAAACACCATGTTCTCCGGCAACACAATAATCCTGAATATTGCGGTCAGGCTCTTTTTCTGAATCGTATTCGTCGTGAACTTCCTTGATGCTATACCCTTCGTCTTCCCGATTGAGAGCAATATACCCATTGATAGGAAGTGACTTGAGTTCATCTGGTGATACACTTACCTCGTTATTGTTTCCGTCTTTCCATAGAGCTAATTCATTTGTCCAGTTTGTGTTGTTAAGAGGATTTTCTCCAAATGGAACGCCACTGTTTGGGTCTTCCGTGACAGACGGAGTCACTGTTCCTTCCGACCATTCCGGTAAATTGTCGAGTAGTGACCATTGTTCTTCTGTATCTTTTTCTACTATTGTACTAGCAGATGATACGCTGCTTGTGTTGGATTTCGCTTCTGAACTTTCTGTTGCCTGTGAAGTACAGCCAGATAACGCAACAATAGCGATAGATGCAAATGCGACGGCTTTTAAATCCTTATTTTTCACGGTAAGAAACTCCTTTATGTTCAACTTTTTTATATTTGCATTATACCTACACACAGAAAAAGACGCTCACACTTATGTTCTGGCAAAACATAATGTGAGCGCCGTTCCTGTTTTGGCAAATACCCCTGTTTTTACATAGTTCGATTCAGGTAAGATTTGTTGATGGCAACCAACAGCTCTTCGATTTTCTGCATATTAGGTTTTACAGGAAGAACGGACTCTTTTACAGCCTTTTGGAATCGTGCTTCGAAGGAATCAACCATATCAAAAAATGCAGGCTCGTATGTCCCGTCTTCACGCATGTACTTACCATTACGAATGGCTAGTAGTTCTTCGTGTTCTTTGTCTCTACGAGTGATGATTTTTCCCTGCTCCAAAATGTCAAATGCAGTATAGTACAATCTTACAATGTGCATTGCATGTTTGTTGATATGGACTGCATCTTTCAATGCTTTTGGATTCTGTGGTTTTTCATACTGTTCAATAGTCGTGCAAAGTCCCTTAAGCATGGATTTGAGCGAAGTTACGGGATAGTTGCTCATGTTTCCGGAAATCAAAAGAGGATGCTTACCATCTTCATCTTCATCCTCGCCGATGCTGAGACTGAAATCATCCAATTTATTTTGTGCAGCTAAAACACGCTCCAAACTTCGTTTTTCAAATTTGTTCTTGAGCCATTCCGGAGAGTTTCCGTTGCGAAGCAATCCCATCTGAAGGCGGCGAAGCTGGTCGTTTGCAAATCCGCCATAACTGCAGGCGACACGCTTGGAAAGGAACAACTCCTTGTTATCAAGGAGCATTTTACCTTCCGGTGTCATGTTCACGTATAGCTCTGGGTTATTCCCAAGTAGTTCAATGATATTTGGATTACACTGGACAAGCATACTTACGAACTTGCCAATCGCAAAGATGACGGTATCCGTTTTATTGTCGATGACTTGTTCAAAATGATTGAATCCTAAGATATCAGGAGAACCAGCTACACCGCGCACATCCACGTCGGATTTTGTGTCGTTTGTACCGTAGGCGTGGCTTCCGCCCAGAGTCAGGAACAGGATGTTTTCGCCGAGGTGCTTATTGGTACGAAGAAAATCGTAGTCTTGCCCCTGCAGGAGAGTCTGAAACTCAGTGGTTGTCATGTATCGCTTCACCTCAATTCAACGCATTCTTTCTCAACACGGTGCCATTTATCGGTGCTTGCATCGTATTCCAGCACATCTTTTCCGACCATCTCCCCGTTTTCGACGTACTCTAAAATGTGTCGGACTCGCATTGGCGGATTGTCGTTTTTTGCATGCCACAACGCGATATCCTTGTTGTCGATGACAAATGCAGGTTTATAGCTGACAAAGGGGCTACCGAGAGGCTGCGTTTGCCGACTTGCCTCGTAGTACGATTTCACATAGCCGTCACGGGAAGTATTGCGAATAGCACGAGCGCTTTCTTTGTCGCCTTGCTCGTCCAAGGTTTGTGCAATTTCGTCCACACACCGACAAAAATGCGTGGGGTCTTGACTGTATTTGGCAAAAATCAGTTTTCTGATTAACCGCATTGTGTCTTGCTGCGTCACAAGCATGCTCCTTTCACTTTTCTGTCGAAACCAAAAAGATTTTTTTGGAGAATGTCCCCTTCTCCGACGCTTTCTGACTTCTGACCTGTTCAATTTCTCGCTTTGAAACTGCGCAAGTCTTACCCATAGCGTACATGACCTCCATCACATCCGCCATCTCCTCAGCGCAGTCCAGAACGCTCCGCTCCTTGGCTGTGTAGGCTTCCAGCAACTCCTTGACCTCTTCTTGCAACTTTTCAGCCAGAGCGTCTTCGTACTCCTTATCTGTCAGCTTGCGAGTTACGCAAGTTTCGCCGTTTTTCTCGATAATTGCCGGGATGTTATCCCGAACCAGTTTCTGATACATCATGGCTTTATGCTCCTTCCAATTTACAACGCCGCAACGGTATGTGCAGTTTATGACAGGTGTCTGCGGGTTCTTGTTCACTTTTGGCTTCTCCAAAGATAACACAACCTTTTTGCTGCTGTTTTGACAAATATGTTAGCAAATTATCGTTTGTGACGGGAATAAAAGAGTATCCCCGCTCACTGGCATACATAGCCGCTAAAGCAGCTATCTTCTTACCGGATTCTGCTGCAATGACGACCTTTTCCCGTTTTGCCAGCATCTTATCGAGGTACTCTGACATTTGTTTGCGGGACTTCATCATCGACAATGGAGTTCCCGTAACTCCGCAAAAGAACCAGTCTTTTTCGCAGAGCTTCTCTTCGCATTCTTTACACTGAAGGTATACGACATTTCCGTCCGTGTAGGGACAATAGTTACCCATACTCAAACCTTCTTGAAGTATTTCTCAACATATTCATCCGGCAGCGTAATGTGCATCTTATCCGGACCTGAAAGTTCCTTGAAACTCTGCTCGCCGCCGCACCATTCTAAGCGCCAGATGGTCCCGCGCTTTACCCGATATGGAATTTTCTTGCCATCTGGACCGATGGCATCAAGCCATACATCGAACGGCTTGACACATTTATAGTTTGTATTGTACATACTTACCTCTCACTTTTTTGGCAGCACCCAAATCTCAACGTTCACATTCCAAGCGTTGGCGGCTTCCTCGATAAGGTCCAGCACCGTTACCCAGTTACCGCCTGCCAAACCACAGCCGAGACCGTAAGGAATGCGGAAGGTGGCGTTAGGATGTACTTTCATTTCCCCAAAGATAGCCGCTGCCAGCGCCGCGTAGTTCGTCTGGCGCTTATCTCTGCCATAGTTTAGTTGCCCGAACAGGTTGGCGACATACAGCTGTGGAGCAACCTGAACTGTCTGGGAATCACCGAGTCTGTCGGTTCCGCAGATTTTCTTATATTCATCGAATACGACAGGCCACTTGTCGCGAATCTGCTTAGCAAGACCTGCGCCCATCACGCCGCAGCAGTTTACTTGATGGCAGATGACTGTATCCTCATTCCGTGTCGGTGTTGCCAGAATATCACCTTTAACATGCTTAATGCTCATACAAACTCCTTGATGTTCAAAATGTTGAATTTTTCTGACGCGAATCCAAGCAACTCGTTATAAATGCGAGCCGAAACTTCCAAGAACTCTGTGTCGCGAATTTCTTTTCTGCGCAGGAAACGGTTATCCTTCTGCATCTCTGCCGCAGTGCTTTCCACGATAGCCCAGATAGAACTATTGATGACAATCGGCGGAACAGGTCCATCTTCCCAACATTCAATCACATGTTCACTGACCGCGTACTGTGTGTCATACACCTCATCGTTCAGTTTTGCGCTATAATACTTCGCATTTCTCTCAACCATGATGGGATTCATGATATTCCTCGCAGTCGGAATATCCTTACCTTCCACGCTCACTATCTCAGGTCCAAAGAAACCTTTTGTCTTGTTGCTGAGAAGGATAAGCTGCATAGCCAGTGCTGTGGCGCATTGGGAAAACTTTTTTGCGGTTTCATCCGGTATATTGACGGGAACATACTCCGCTGCTGGACCTTGCAGGTAGTATTTCTGGGCATCCTTTCCGTTGTGCGAGCCCTCAAACAAAATCGATGGCAATGCATCCAGAACAGCTTTATTTGCGTTTTCTTTGACGGTTCTGAGAACCGCAATATTGGTCAGCATACTCTGCTCTCCTTACTTTTTATAGGTTTTTGCGATAATCCGTCTTGCTTCCTTTTCCGGCACATCGAACAGTGATATGGTAATTTGGCTCATTTTATCTGCTCTGGTTGGGTCCGTCAAGACTACAATACGGCGAGTGTTTCTAGCGTCTGTTGCTACAACAAGCTCAACATAGGCAATCTTATCTGCATCGAACAACTGCTGCAATTCTTTTGCGAATTCTTCTCTATCGAGGTTCAGGATATATCTGCTATCGATATCCATGTTGTGAGGAAAGTCGAGAGGAAAGTCACTATCGAACATCTTTGGATGCGCATTTACAAGAGAGAGTTCTGGCAGAAATAATGTCTTGTCATGTAGCAACCCGTACAAGATATTGGCTGCTTCACCGTTCTTGCATTCGATTAAGAATTGTGTTCTATCTTTGTTTACCATAAGTTCTCCTCCGTTAATATTCTGGATATTTGCAAAATCAGGTGATTTGTATATCTGCCTGTGATACTTGCAAAATTGGGTGTTTTACACAAACCACCATTTTTCGCAAATACATGAAGACATATCAACCTCACACAAATCCAAATGCGACAGAAACGATAGTTGCAATGGTTCCTGCCAGCATCAACGTTTCACCTACTGAAACGATTTTGTCACGGATGTGTCTGGCTTTTTCTATCTCACAATAGGTTACGACACGATTTTTATCGAAGTATGGTTTATTTGGAATAAAAAACGATAGAAAAAATCCGCTCCATCCGATGATACAACCCGCAATGAACAAAACCATCGCAATGATAACTACTATATACATGGTATCCCCCGTTTCAACTTACTCGAAAAAGTAGAGAGGCTCACGAACGCCATCTATCGATTCGCACTCACCGGAATCTTTATAGACTTGGTTTGCATAGCTGCGTATACGTGAAAGGGTAAATTGAGCAACAATATAGTGCATCCGAGTTTCGTTGCTTTGAGAACCTACACCAGAATCACAGAAAAATCCAATTCGCAACAATGAGATAGCGTGTATTAGAAGTCCTTTATCAATTGCCGCATCAATAATAGATTCGTTTTGTGCTTCCAGATATTTTTGAGCGAGTATTTGCCAATGTGTAACACATGGGGATAAGGACTCACACCAAGTAAACACATGCTTGGCAAAATTCTTGAGTGCAAAATCTTTCACAATCGGAGCATCCAGACATTCCTTTGATGTAATAGTTTCTTTGCATTGCTCTGTTGCCTTTGCAAAAGAGTCTTTTAGGATATCTCTGTACGTTTGTGTTTGATTCGCCGGAACTCTATTTCCGATTTCGTCAATCAAGAGTTGATAAAGTCCCTTGTGTACGACGAAAAAGCTTACGCGAGCAAGATTTTCGCTGTATATAAAACTCTTCATTTTTACGAAAAGAGTACTATAACACATGTTTTCCGATATGAACTTTTCGACACTGTCACCAATTTCGATTTTGTGAGGTTCTGCATTACGGCTTTCTTTCTCATAGAATTCATAAGACCGAATCAGGACATCGTTTTCTGGCGTTATAATTGAATCCACAATGCCGCCATAGTCGTTGTATTTTCCGAAAATCGGCATTGCGAAAGGAACGAAATTGTCTGTTGGGTAACAAGTGCTTGTCGACAAGTCATCAGAAACAGCTACAAGAGGTATGACAACGATATCGTCACCGTGAAAAATCGGCAATTTTGATATATTACACGTTCCGTTCCAACCGCCCATAGCGACCTCCAATTATCTCTTGCTTTAATACCTTAATTATATCATATTTCATACTATTCCGCATCCGCTTTTGGTGCAAATAAGAGCGCAACATCGTCGTTCAACCAAAAGAGAAAGCCACCCGTTTGGAACGGGTGGCTAAATGAATGGTTAGCGTTTTTTCCCCTTCGGAGACATGCGTGCAATGGCTTCTTTTGCCAGTTCCGAACGTTCGCATTCTTCTTCAGAGAATGTGATTTGTGTGCATACGCGGCTTCCACGCATCATTTTTGCGGCGTATGACAAACCGTTTGTTTTTGCATCAAGGAATGGGTTGTCAACCTGTTCAGGGTCACCAGCCAAGATGATTTTTGTGCCTTCGCCTGCTCGACTTATAATGCCGAAAGCCTGAAGTGCGGACATATTCTGCGCTTCGTCGATAATGATATACTGGTTTTTAATGCATCGACCACGCATATATTCCATTGCTTGTGCTACGATTTTTCCGGAATCAAATAGGTACTGTGCATAAGAGTTTGGTGCAACAATTTTATCTTCCGATTCATCCGGCGTGGTGAATTTTCCTTTTTCCCCGGAACGAGAACCATATTCGCTATCCTTATCTGCTTTGATAGATGTAAGCTGGTCCAAGTTGTCCATAATGGGACGGATTAACGGATTGATTTTTTGAGCTTCACTACCCTTCAAAAAGCCAACAGTTTCGTCAAATTTTACGTTTGGACGAACGACAAGGATGTTGCGATAAGTATCGTCATCAACAGTTTGCGCTAATCCACAAGCAAGGGACATGAATGTTTTTGCCGTTCCTGCAGGACCAATTAGGATAGTTAGTGCAGAAGAATCAGCGCCATCTTGCAATGCGTGAATTGCCAATTTTTGACCAAGATTTCTTGGCTTTACACCATAGGGGTGCATATTGTCCATATTAAGACGAACGAGTTTCTTGCCCCTTACTTGATATACGCCGAGCGTTGACTCGTCAGGACGTTTTACAACGACAAATTCGTTCTCTACGTATTTATCATTGTCTGTTGTGGCAGATATTGGCATTTCGTTTGGAACTCCGCTCACCTCAATATCGGTATCGCAGCAATATGTTTCTGTGCGTCCGGTATAAGGTGCTTCATCTGCGTCTACGCTGTCTGACCGATAAGGTTCAGCAATTATATCGTTTTCCTCTGCGAGTATACGTTGCGTAAGACTGTTGGTTACAAGAATCACTTCGGTACTGCGTGGGCAACGACGTTTACATGCCTTTGCCGCCTCGATTGATGTCTTACTGTCCGACGTGGCAACGAAAAACATTCCGCCGTTTGGCAACTCGATTCCGTGATGGATATCGCCTTTTTTGTTTTGCTTTTTTGAAAAATTGTTTAATTCGTCTATTGCTCGCAGTACTTCCTGAGCATTGCGTCCTGCTTCGCCCGGTTTCTTGCTGACATCTTCCAACTCAGAGATGACATGGATTGGGATGACAACTGTATGTTCATCGAATGCATATATTGCGTATGGGGATGATAGAAGGACACTTTTTGTCAGCACATACACTTTCTGTGGTGCAGGCATTTCCTCTAGTTCTTCGGCGTCTCCATCAATTACGCGGTTGATACCATAATATGGTGTGTCTTTTGTGTTGATTTGTTCAAAAATGCGGGATTCGGAATCGTTTAGAAGCATAAATGATATTCCTCCTTTTTGTGTTTGTATTATACCAACCGCATCAAATGCAACTGAAACAGAACGGTCCACAGCCCAAACAAAAAAGTTGAGCTGTGAACCGTTTTGTTAGTTACACCCCGTGCGGGGTGCGATTGGCATAATAGTAATACACCTATAATTCAATCTATTGTACCCCATGCGGGGTGCAACGAAACGCATACGCACAATACATGGTGCTGTCGATATTTCAATCTAACGCACCCCGTGCGGGGTGCAACAGCAAAACTATACAATCCAAGCGTATCTTGG
>OCHG01000486.1_pt1 | contig 37659 bp, 38 predicted proteins | sample 1538801 | NCBI WGS metagenome assembly OCHG01 (sample SAMN04571727, study PRJEB22368) | human gut metagenome | biome: human gut; material: stool | host: Homo sapiens | place: Luxembourg | collected 2012-09-20 | reverse complement strand
CCATGAATACACAGGAAATAATTTGGAAAATCCGCAAGTATTTTTTTATTCTCATGATCCTTGTCAGCTCCAAAATAATTCAATCCGACATCTCCCAATAATATGATTACATCCTCTTTTCCAAGTTTTTTATTAAATCTTGCCAACCAAATTAGCTTTTCAAAATGTGCATGACAATCTCCTGTTATGTAATAAGCCATTTCCTACCACCTTACATATATTATTAATCTTCTGTTCGCTATGTTGAAAATTGTAAATTGCCTTCAAAATCTCAATTATATTTATCTGTAATTTCCATTCTCATTTATAGCGTTTTGAATATATAGATTCATTTCGTTTCTTATTTGTTCCATCTGTTTTCCAGTATTTGGATTTGTATACGGAATCCTTCCTATAATTTTATCCACATAATGGTTATCTCTTATACTTTCATATGTCGCTTTAAAATTTATATCATAAAAATATGCAAGATAAGATATCCAGTAATCCATCTTTGTCTTTCTTGTCTTTAATAGAATTGATTTATGATTTTTGAATTGTTGCATAACTTCTGGCGTAATTTCCGACATTCCTACCTGTTCTGCCGTAACTCCCAGAAGAGTTTCAATTGCTGTTTCGAGTTTTACTCTGCAATTGTCAAGTTTATCTGCATCACGTATGATTTGAGCATGCATCAACTCTCGCTCATTCGTAATTTCTTTTAAGCAGTAATCACTATGATGTCCTATTGCTGTTTTTATAATTTCATCCCACTTATTTTCTTCGACAAAACGCCGAATCAGTCTCTCCTCAAATAAAATTCTCACACCGAATGCTGCATGATCCATCGTTCCCGGTTCAAAACTGTTGTAACATTTTAATTGTTCAAATCTTCCAATATCATGCAACAATCCAATAATCTGAGCGAGCTCACAATCTTCTGCGGACAGTTTCATATCTTCTGTAATTTTTTTACTGCATTCCATCACTCCATAAGTATGCACAATCTTCAACTTTATCTTTTCATTTTTTTGGTCATAATCATTCAAATAGTTTTCAAAAGCTTTCTTCGCATATTCTAAATCAATCATTTCGTTTTCCCACCTTATTTTCAAGATTTTTCAACATAATATTCCCGTCCTGTATCCAGACAAACTGCGGCCAAACGTCCATTTCTTCGATTACAACCACAATCAATCGCAATATGATGATTCTTTTTATATACATACCCCGGTCTTAGATTTTCCATAATCCCCTGTGTCGGTGTATGTCCTGTTACCACGTATGTATCTTCAAAATATTGGATATCATACTCAGCCCTGTCCCAGATTAATTCTTTTATGGAATATTCTTCTATGTCTTTTCCCGGATAATAATTTCCCAATCCGCCATGAACCAGTAAATATTCTTTTCCATTAGCCGTCAGTTCTTCATAGATTGTAAAATCTTTTATAAACTCAATCACTTCATATTGTATTTCCCGGCTCAATGTCCGAAACTCATCAATGGTTGACTTGCTGCCATTGTACTGCCAGGTCATAAGATTCTCCAACATTTTTTCATCGACTTTTCCGATAGAAATCTCTGTAATTTCCTGCATTAAGAATTCCAGACACTCTAACGCCATAAGCTCATGATTTCCTGTCAGACATACCACATTTGGCATTTCCATAAGCTTCAGAATAATCTGAATCGGATGCGAACCTCTGTCCAGAATATCTCCGAGAACATATAATGTATCCGTCTCTTTCAAGCGGATTTCCTCCAGCAATCTGATAAACAATTCGTACTCTCCATGAATATCTGAAACAACATAAGTAGCTATGTCAATCATCCCCTTTCATTCCTAAGAAGCCCCTAACACACTCCAAATTTTACCGTTTCCGGTATCACTTAACATGCAAATCCAATCTTCTTTATCTGTCTTCTTTCTTCCAATGGAACATCTGGAATATCGCTTTCCTCTATGATAGTCAGCACTTCTGTTGTAATTTCTGTTTCGTCCATCTGACATATTCTTTCTGCCAGATTCATCTCTGCTTCTTCCAACATTTTTCTCGCAAATCTTCCATTTCCATAGTCTCTGCTATCTTTTACGCTCTCAAAATTCTTTTTTAACTTTTTCATTCCTGCCTCTGTGATTGTCATTTGTTTTCTTGAAAGCATCAATTTTGTAATCTCACAAAGTTCCTCAACAGTGTAATCATCAAATTCTACGCTAAATGCAATTCTGGAACGCATACCCGGATTTCTGTCAAGAAACGCCTTCATTGGTTCCGGATAACCGGCAAAGATTACAATCACATTATCCCTATGATTTTCCATCTCCTGAACGATCGTATTGATTGCCTCATCGCCAAATCCATTGTCATAGCCGTCACACAGTGAATAAGCCTCATCAATAAATAGCACTCCTCCTTGTGCTTCTTTAAACTTTTTCTTAACTAACGGTGCCGTAGCTCCTACGTGTTCACCCACAAGATCTGCACGCCCTGCCTCTACAAACACGCCTGTTGATAATATTTTCTCATCTTTCATAATCTCTGCAAACAATCTGGCTACCGTAGTCTTTGCTGTTCCCGGATTTCCTGTAAAGACCATGTGTAAAGAAGCTTTATCCATTTGAAGACCTTTCTCCATACAAAGCTTGTTTATCTTATGTTTGGCAATCGCTTTATGGATTACTGTTTTAACAGAAGCTAATCCCACCATTTCGTCTAATTCTTTTCTGGCTGTTCCTGATTCTCTTTCCTTCTTTTCTCCCTCTCCCAGCATCTGGATATCTGTCTTCGTAATCTGAAAAAGTTCTTCCTTTTGAATATCACTCGCGCTTTTACTTGTTGAAAGCAACCTTACTGACTGTTGTCTAACCGCACGTTCCATCAGATTACGGACATATCTTCCATTCCCAAAATCATCAACATTTCTTACTTTTTCAAAGATGTAATGTGCCTCTTTTATAGCGTCATCTGTTACACAGAAGTCCTTCTCACGGATTATCAGCTTAAAAATATCTGTAAGTTCCTCTGTTGTGTAATCTGGAAAATCAATCCAATATGGTATTCTGCTTTTCAATCCTTCATTTCTCTTCATAAATGCTTTCATTCTTTCATTGTATCCTGCAAGAATGACAATCACATTTTCTCTTTGATTTTCCATTTCCTGAAGCAGCACTGTAATAGCTGTGTCACTCTTCATAGCATACGCTTCATCTATGAACAGAACACCTCCTCTTGCTGCCAGAAATGCTTCTCTGATAGCACTTACGCATCCTATTCCATCCAGATCCATTCCTCCACGCTCAACAAATGCACCACTTTTTAAAATGCCTTTTTCTTTTGTAATTCCTGCAAACAGTTTTGCAACTGTAGTTTTTGCACTTCCAGGATTCCCGCCAAAAATCATATGCATCGAACTGGTATGATAATCATTTCCTTTTCGTTTTTTTCGTTCTTTTTCAACAATATCTGCCGTAATAATCTTATCAATCTGCTCTTTTACAATTTTCAGGCCAATCATGTTATTTAACTTTTCATAAGCGGATACTTCATTTTCATCTCTGTCCAACAAGAAATCTTCCGAAAAATTGTAATCATATGCTTTCAATATATTTTTATTTAGGCACCATGCTTCAAACTGCTCATAAGCTCGCAGTACATCTGTCTGTGAAAATTCATTTCCGGGAAATAATGCCATGAACTCCTGTGCCTGTCCTGCATATTTTGAATATTCGGATTTTTCAATCAACCTCTGCATATAATCGACCGCTGCTTTTCTATCCCCTGTTCCTTCTCTTAACATAATCGTCATCATATATCTTTTTAACTGTGGCAAGAGATAATAGGCAAATCCCGGATGATCCATATCATATGTAAATACAAACAGGCATTGGTTCCGATACTTCTTTATAAGTTTCTCCAGATATTGACTTGCCATTACATAATCAACCGGATCACACCCAAACTTTTCAGATAAATCTAAGACAATCACTCCGCCATAACTGTTTTCGATAATTTCTTCAAGATGGTTATTTTTCCTAAACAGATTAGGTTCTATTTCACTGACGATTTCCATTCTTCTGCTGTTGATTCGATTCGCTTTGCGTAAGTTCTGAACAAGTACTTCTGTCATTTCACCTGCTGCTTCAACGCTACGACTGGATATCACATAATGAACCAAATTTCCACTGTATTCAGATAGATTTGCATGCGCCTTTATATTTCTCAGTTCCTCCACAAAATCCTGATGGTAGATACTGCAGGTATCACATTCCTGCTCAGAGATAATGCGTTCTTTAAAATCATAAGGAAATGCACTTGCATCATTCATAAAGGCATAATAATAGCTCCATAGATTCGACGATTCCATGATTCGATTAGAATAGTCAAAACATCTTCTTCTTTTACATTCAAGAATACATTCCATGAACTGATGCATCGTTATCTCAAATGGCTCTACTTTTACCTGCTTTATTCCAAATGTATCTCGCAACATTTCAAGAATACCTTCATATACGTTTTGGAAATTCAACTTTTGTTCATCGAAAGAGAAGATTGCTGAGAGCAGATCGTCTTCTTCCCGATACACTAAAAATGTCCTGTCATTCTTCATATTCTGATACATATACGAGTTGATAGATTCGAGTACATTGTCATAACCATAGTGTCTGAGTTCGATTTTTGCATTTTCCTTAATCTTTTCTGTATTTGTACCCAATTCAAAACCATAATATCTCACACTCTTTTCCTCCGTAAAAAAACTTTTGATAATCATTATGAATATCACTAACGACATAATGCATTTTTTATTTTCTCCTATAACATTTTTGCCACAGATTCGGATAATCTCTAAGATTAAGACGAGATTCTTCTCTCCAGATAGGCTCTCCCCAATGACGATAATCGCATATATCCCACGATTCATTTTCTTTCCGATAATGGTTCGATTTTCCACTCTGACCATCATTAGGGTTCAATTTTGATCTTCGACGAATTCTTCTATTTGCCAGCTTTTTAGCAAATCGATCTTTATCCACTTTATAAACTGGTGTATGTTTATAGCTTCGACTCATAATATACAGTCTCCATATTCGATAAATTTTCTTTTTATCCCGACGTCTACAACATAATATCTTCTGGCTTTTTAGCTTCTTCCAGCATCTTTTCTGATAAGCTTTTTTCCCTACATACTTCAGCATATTTTCTGGCATATTTCAGAACCAAGTCCGGGCAAAATTCTTTTCCCTTGCTTTTATGACTCAAATAATCTCCCAACGCTTCCATTGCATATCTCAAAACCTGTCTTTTCGGATCATCTTCTATATATGTTGGAAATTCTACTTCAAGATACAATGGATTAATATGATCATGTGACCAGATTCCTGATTCTGTTAGTTTATAACAAATCATCTGTATATCTGAAAAATCAACATACCAATTTTTCTCTTCTATACGATTCAGATACCGATTCCAATCCGCTTCTCCCTCTGCCAGAATATAATAGGAACCATTCCTTATATCTTTTACCGGTGTACCAGCTTGTAGTGGACATGGCATTTTTATAAAGTGATATTCGAATCGTTCTACTTGATAGCTATCTACAATTTTTTCCTCTTCTGGAAGCTCGTAAGAACTGAATCGTTCTATTTCTCCACTCATATTTAAAGTAACGGATGCTACCGCAGTACCGTCATATGCACAGTATTCTTCCGTCTCAAAACCCAGATTGGGATTTCCTCGCAACGGATTGCGTACAATTTCATCTGCATCTGTGGCTACAATCAACTGCTTACTTATCCGACATTTCAACTTATATGTCTGCATATGTTTTTTTGCATATTTTAAAGCTCTGTTATAATCTGAGAAAAATCCACCATTTTCATATTCCAGATCTTCGACAACATAGACATATTTTCCAGACTGATTGTGGATAAATGTTTCAAATGTCTTTTTTTCATAATTCAGCCGTTCGTTAATTTGTCTTCTTAGAATTTCATCTCTTGTTTCTTCCGACAGGTCCTCCAAGGCGTCTAAAATTTCCTGTCTGAATCTGCCTGGTGCATTCCAAATTAAGGTTGCCTTCTGAAAATCTGTAAATGCAAAATCAATTTCTTCAAAACATTTTTTCATCCATTGGGATGGGACTATCTCAAACATCTTACTTCCTCCATACACAATTCCCGTTCTAGTGAATCTAAGAAAGTCGCAAATATATCTCTTTATCAACTCTCAAATTCTTCACGTTTTACTTCCCTAAAGCTATCCTCTTTTAATTATTCATCTTCCTCGTCAGACAAATATTTTATAATCCCTTCCCGAATCTCTCTTGCTATCTTCAGCTCTCGTTCATTCATCCCACTGGCATTTTTTAAACCCAGATGAAAAAGAGCATCGATCACAAAAGCCGTACCTTCTACACTATCATTTACAAGGAGAACTCCATATTCTTCAATATGTTCTATTTCATCCAATGCCTGCTTTAACCTTCTGTGAATGGATTCTTTGCTCTCAGTGCCTCTATTTTTTAATCGATGTAATAATTCTTCAAATGATGGTGGAATCAAAAATACCGACTGAATTTTTTGTTTTTCTCTAATCTGTCTCGCTCCCTGCGAATCAATCTCAATTATTACATTTTTTCCCTTAAAACAATTCTTGTAAACATCCTTTTTAAGTGTTCCATAATATTCTCCGGCATACTCAGCAAATTCAAGAAATTCATTCTTGTTTATCAAATCTTCAAATTCTTCTCGCTTCTTAAAATAATAAGATTTTCCATCCACTTCACCCTTCCTTGGCTTTCTTGTTGTAGCTGATACAGATACGACATACTTTTCAGGATATTCTGTTAATAATTGTTGTATAACAGTCCCTTTTCCAACTCCTGAAAATCCAGAAAGAATCAATAATTTTCCCGGTGTGGCTTTTATATGATTCTCATCAATATGCTTATATAAACACTTTTTTCTATAGGTTTCATAATCCTCCACCAAAATGTCATATTCAATTGTTTCAATTTTCCCATGTATCCTGTAAATATCTGTTCCTACAATAACGCCTTTGCATTTTGTCTTTTTCTTTCCATTATCGAAATAAAACTCCACCAAATCATCTTTTTCAAAAAGAGGTGTACGCAGTTCATATCTCCAATTGATTTTTTCTATTTCATCCTCTGTCCTGGCATGTAAAAGTAACGTAGCTTTTATGCAAGAGTCTTCCCATCGATAATAAATCATCTTCTCCGGAGTTGGAAGATTTTCCATGAACAAATCATAAATATCATTTCGCACAAATAACTTTGTACATGACACATTTTCTGCTAACTTCCATTGTCTTGTATCACACTGATTTAACACTGGAAATAAAGAAGCCCATTCTCTATGATAGTTAAGATTATTTAACTCAGGTCCGTAAAATTGATAAGATCTACCATCTTCAGCAATCATAATCACGCACCCTGGTCCACCCATTCCAGATGGCGCATAAAACCCATAGGCAACAATTTTCTCAAATAATTCTTCTGTCAAATCTGATAATTTTAACTGTATTCTATCTTCAAATTTCATACTCGTCCTCCGCAGTTATTTTATATCTTCCATTAACATCCGGATTTTTTCGAAATCATATTCTCTTATTATCTGGGCTTCTTCAGTACATTTTACTTCATGATCTGTTACCACCACATCTGCTTCCATAGGATCTTCAACAATTTTTTCTGCCATTATAGAAAAGAAATCATACATATTCATAACCTCTGTAAGATGAAAATAATCTGTCAAGAATGAGAGATTTGTATCTCCAGCCACCCTTGATTTACTATTTTTTGCTACATTAAGCCAGACAAATTCATTCGTGAAAAGATCGATTCCAAACAGATATGCAAAGGTACTCTCACAATTCACAAGATATGCCGATTTTACTGTCTTAGGTTCATATACTTGTCCACTATCATCCCAATCTCTCAGCATATACCCCGCCTTACAAAAGCATTCATTAAAGTTTTTCCCAGAATAAACGTTATCGCCAAAAATCAAATATCGATATTCAGAATACCGTGCCTTGAATTTTGGAAGATTGATATCAAAGTATTCAGAACCTCCCAGATAACCGCTTGTTTCATCACCAGAATAGGTAATTGCTCCTGACTGGTGTCTCGACATCGTTCTCCAGGAAAATTCTCTCCGATTACCATCTTCTGTAAGTGCAAATACCGAAAGATCAATATCGTTCACCTTCTCCCAATAGGTAAATGCCCTTAGCTTTTTCCCCTCATCTATTGGAATCCTGCTGCCTTTAGAAAGAACACCCAATCCTCCTTGCGAAGTATTTTCTGCTAATGGAAGTGTATAATTTTTCATGGAAGGTTCAATATATACCTTTCCAAGTCGATTTCTAAGTTTCTCAGAAAGTTTTGAACGAATCATTTTCCCAATTTCTTTTACCTGCTCTTCTGTAAGCCTGCTTTGACATTTCTTACTCTCCTCTGGTGTTTCATAATGAACCTTCATGAGATTATGCTGTGTAAACTTGAAAATACGTCCGTCCTTTCTCTGCACTCCTTCATATCTAAACAATAATTGCAGCAAAATCAATGTACTGCAATCCTCTGGGAATTCCGAAAGGAATGTTTGCTCATCTTCTCGATCCATACGGCTGATAATGTAATCCATATTTCGAAGCAATGCAGATGTTCCTTTCTTTTCCCGCAATAATTCTGCTGCTTGCTGATATCTGTTTTCCTGCATCAGCTTTTCAAACTCACTGTATACAGACTCATTGCCTTTCGTTCTCATGGCATGTACAAATATTTCCGCCTCTTCGTTTTTCGGCTGATAATGAATATGATGTAAGAACCCATTCCATAGCTGCTTCTTTTCATAACATGTACAAATATCGCACCTGTCACCTCGAAACATTCTGTCCAATAGTGCCGTTAAGAATTTTCTATCCTGATTTTTTAAATTCAGTTTTTTCGGATTATCATTGTGATAATACCGATAGTTTAATTCATCTACTATTTTCATAACATCCGACAGATTCAAACTGTCTGCCAGTGAAAGATTTTTCGTGTCAATTAAAAGTCTTACATAGGTATTCTTTGATACAATATCCGGAATATTTTCAAGATGGTCACGAATAAATGTAAGTACAAGCGTATACTGCCTCTCACTCAATGGTCGGGAACCTGACAATAAATCCTTCACAATCACTCGTACCGTTTCTTCTGCTTCTTCTTCCGTTTGTATCACAAATTCCTGTACTTCTGTCTCTTCCTGAAAAGCCACACGTTCAAAATCTTTTTCAAACATAGACTGCCCCGGCTCTTCAAAATTGCCAAGCCCGTACGTATTAAAATAATGTGCAAGCCGATCAAATAATAATTCCTCTGTAGAAAGATTTCGGACACTCTGAGGGAATCCTCTATAAAACGGTTTCGGAACATTTTCTCCAAATCTTTTTGATAGTTCTTTTACCATTCCGCAATGTACAAGCTCCCTACCCTTTGTAATTTTTACGCCAAAGAAATGTGCCATTGCAAACAAGGTTTCAAAAACATGCTTTTCTTCTGTCTCTTCATCACTGACAAGAATATGCTTTTCAAACAAATAGTCTTTGTATATTTCTTTCATGCCCGCACCTCTTTCTACTACTATACTTTAATCAATGCCGACTGATCTTGCCACTCAAATACACCTAATTTGAAGTAAGTAACAATAGCTGTCGGCATCCTTTTGGCGATATTATCGGATTAAATCTGTGCTCTACCAACTGAGCTACAGAACTTTTAAAGTTCTGGTGGGAGTCGAACCCACGACAACAAACTCCCAAAGAAGTAAATCCGATTAGCTGCCAAATTCTTTCTACTTATGCTTTTAAGATAAAACCTTTTCTGTTTCTTATATAACGTTTAGTATTAAAACTATTGTACATCATTACCTTAAGTTTCCACTTCTACTCCTGCCAGAATTTTCCATTTTGATAGCCTGCCAACAGTTTTTCCCTCATATCGTTGTACCAGGCTCTCAACGTTGATTGGAGATAATATATTTCATCTTTTCCATTTTTATCGCTTTCTAAAATACTGCCAGTTTGTACATCCATATGAAAAATGATTTTTCCTTTGTCTCCACCATAATACTCCATTGTCAAATAGTCATCTGTATCCTTTGCAAATACCATAATACTGTCATAAATAATAGATATGAGACGATATTCCGGGTTCCACCATAATTCTTTTATATCTATCTCTGTTTTCTCTATCGGTAACCATGCCAACACACTATCAAATTCTAAAACTCCTCCTCGACTTTGTCTGAAACTTCCAGGTATTTTCCCGTGATCAGTACTCCATAACCCTGTGTCCCAACAACCAGCACTTAGATGCCCATCTTTTTCAACAATCAAACAAACCTCAAAATCATGTGGAAGCCTGTCTTTTGTATAATTAAAGCCTTTCAGCGTTACTTCTCCTGGCTTATTTGATATAGCAAATACTTCATTTGTACCCATAATTATTTCTCCATCTTTAATATAACTCAAATCAGATTCAACGAATTATCCCAAAAACAGATTTTATATTTCTTCAATCTCAACATAAAACTTTTCAAATTCATCTAGCATCCTATCGATTTTTGCGCGCTCATACCACCCCTGTGATTTCCAAAACTGTAAAATCTCTGTGAATTCATCTTCTTTTTTGTCGATAAATCCTCCACATCGCTGACCATTGTAATATACCTTATCATTTTCTCTTGCTGTCATACAGGCAGTATCACGCCCCGATCTTGAGCATTCTTTACAATACAGCTCTTTTTTTCTTGGTGAAAAATGGCAATTGTCTTTGCAATTAATAGGAAAATACGAAGATACTCTTGAGCAAAATGCATCCCCTGTTTCTTCTGTGTTACCAATATTGATTTTAAACTTACATTTTCCACATTTCATACGTTTTTTCCCCTATGTTTTCTTCATTTCTTTTAACGCTATTCATGTTATGTACACATTGATTCCTTTTCATAGATCATCTTAATAACGGAACATATGTTAATTTCCTTATCTTCATCCACAAATCCCTGCATTACTAAAATCAGACCATCTTCTGGATTATCTCTGTGAAAGCCTATCTTTTTCAACAGTTCTACGGCAGATGTATTCTCTGCAAGTGTTGTTGCATACAATCTATCTACCATGATCTGATTATGATCCACTGACACTCCTTCTCCAAATATTGTTTTTATTACTGCCTTACAAGCCTCTTCACAATATCCATTTTTTCTATAATTTTTACCTATATAGAATTCTATTTCATAATCTCCATTCAGTTCACGATGAAATCCTACATAACCAATAAATTCTTCTATAGAATCTTTTGAAAAAATGGAATAGATACATTCTTCATGCCCAGTCTTTTCAAAATACGTTGCAAACTTAGATAGGTTTTTCTCCGAAAATTCTACTCCGCAAAATTCTTGAAAATTACCATCTTCTCGTAGCATTTTCAAAAATGGTTTGGAGTCCCGTTTATTGACTCCTGGTAATAATTTTAATCTTTTTGTTTCGATTTCTCTTCCTGTATTCATAAATAATCACCATTTATCCTAAATTCACATATTTATCTTTACATATATCTTCTACAAAAAATACTGGTAATCTTCCATGATATGTGTCATATAATATATCTTCTGAAATCTGTCTATAGCGTTTCCCCACTGGTGTGTCTACTTTTTGCATATAATCTATTACAATAGAATTTTTCATTTTATCATTGATCTTCCCACAGATAGTACAATAGCTGTTAAGTGATGTATGAATTTTGTGTTCATCCCAATTCCATTTATATCTAATTAGACATTCTTCATATTGATGCTTGTGTTTTGACTTCTTATTAGCTTTAGATATATCATTTTCTTTCCATTTGAGATATTTTGGTATTTCTAAATCTGAACTAAATTTTCGCTCCAATTCTTTTCACCTTCCTCTTCCACCAATCCAACTAAAATTAAAAACAGAAACGTCTTTTAAAATTGAACTCTCAAATATACCCTCGGTCACCCGAGGACCTCAAAAATACCTTTGCAGCTACAAATGTCAGCACAGAATATCTTGTCGAGGTATCCCTCTTGTCTTATCCGTCGATAAGACTTATACTCTGTGGACCCTGCATATAGATTTCTCTGCTGCAGGCAGAATCCTTACTGATGTAGACCTGTCTAGCTTTCACCAGCCACAAGTCTGGTCGCCGTTGCGATATCTTGCCTTTAGCTACTCACTTGTGATTTGATTCCATATATGCTTTTCACATATATCCGGGCGTTCATGCAGCAGCGCCCATGCGGCTTGATGTGTTATCGGTTTCGGCTGTGTAAAATCATCACCTTTCGGGTGAGGCATCAACCGTTCTTCCTCTGCATCGAGGCTGCCTATCGAAACATCAACAAATCGTTCACAAATGTATTACTACACTCAACCATCCGTTAAGATGATTTTCAGTCTGCAACGATATTTTCAAAGTGCCATGACCGAATAAAAAACTCTTGGTGTCAACTAACACCATCCTTGCGTCTCCGCTCGGATGAACTCTAACAGGTTCTCCTCTTGAAATAACCTCTGTATTTGCTCATTCATTCCTCTTACGACCATGCGCCCAATCTCTACTGGCGATAGAGTTGTGATGGGCGTGGCATATTTGAAAGTTCAATCCTTTTTTTTGTTATCTCTCCAACCTAATTGCTCCCTTCATGATTTTATAAACAGCATCAGCTTTTTATCTGTGACTGATTATATCGTTTTGAACATTCTATAAATCAGCACATCTAATGCTTTTCAGGTTTATTTTATGCTCCTACCAGAGTTTATTATTGGATTTTTCTACACTTTCCACAAAATTCATCCGGTACACAGGCTTTATCGTCAATATAAATATCACAGAAAATCTTACGTGAATTATTTCCATAATAATCAATCACTTCAGGCACATTATCATTCACTGCATCTGAATCAATAATATCGCCAACATATGTTGTTAAATCTGTAAAATCAAAATCTCTTAACTTCTCAATATCTCCATCTAAGACATCTCTCACAAAATTTTAAAAAATTTCTATACTCTTCTTATAATCATTAGTACTTTTGTAATCTCTTTTATTCATATTTTTTATCATTCCTTTCGCTTCGCTCAAGACATAAACAAGTTATAAAAATCTTGTACCTCTATTTTTTGCTTTATAGTTTTTTTCAACACCTTCTAATATATTCAATCATCCCATCAATTGGATAAACTTATACTGGATATACTTATGAAAATCCAAATAACTAATCTCTGGTCCATGTTCAAATATAATAGAATATTCTTTAATCGTAAAACTATCAAAACTGCACTCAGGGTAATATTCAAGTACTCTATGAAAATCATACTCTTTCCTGTCTGCTGTCGTTTCTATCACCAAGCAGTACTCCTTGGTATGATAGGCTGAAATGAATTTGATTGGTTTTATGTCCGGGGAATTTTCTTCCGGTCTCTTTAATCTCCAGACGAATCTATCATCATGAACCCCCACAGGTAAATTCTTGCTGTCGTCTCAACGATATGCATTCCTGTCCAGACAAATATCCACAACTTCGCCTTCGTAGGGATACAAACAGCAAAAAGGAACCTCTATTGTTAACCCATTTTCCTTATTTATGGCTATAAAAACCAAATCTTTAACTAAAATATCACTTATTGCATCATATACTTCTGAATTCAATATATATCCACTCCTCTCGCTATTTCTGATAAAACACTGAATTAATAATGCATATGCATCATCTTGCATATATTGGATTAAGGATCGGTCTGCTATCACATCACCAGACACCCTTCGAAAATATTATCCTAAAAGATACGCTCGCAGTTCTTGTTCCGCAAATTGGTCTATTTTTTTATCCAACTCCTGGAGTCTTTCTAAGAAATGACTCATCAGCTTATTAAATGCTGCATCTGTCTTGATGTTCATCACTCCATTTTCATATTCTGCTTCTTCCTTGGTAAAATCTGGATACTCCGCTTCAAACACATATTCCTCAACGACATTGTCCATAAACTGCAATATCGTATTAAATATTGTATCCGGAAGAACCAGTTGCTTTCTTTCTATCACAGCTCGGATTCTGTAGTATTCATCTTCATTCTCTATATTCATCTCACTCACAAAATTTTTTAAAACTTCGTAAATCTCCATAATCTGCTGTTTCTGAAATTCACTTACTGTATCCATTCTCTTGTCCTCCGTTTTCTCTTCCTCTATGTTTATCTTCTTTTGCAAAGCATCAGGATATCCCAAATAATCCTCCAATTCTTTCAAAAGCTCTGGGGTTCTAGGATCAGGTCCACTGGATTTATCTCTCTGCCAATATTTAACTGTGTCCGGTGATACATGCAGTGCTTCACCTATCCGCATATATAACTGTTGTTTAGAAGATATCCTATCTCCATTAAATTCCTTTTTTTCTACTATGCTTTTCAATATCTCTCTGAACTTCCAATTGTCGAAAACTACCTGCATTTCGTTATCCTCTCTTTCTTGATTCTGATTCTATTATATTCTACTTGTAAGCTTTCAGCGGAGGAGCAAAAAGAGGAGCAAATTCTCCCCTTTGATATCAACCTCTTGAATTTGGCGAATCCCATCCGCTATGTTATATCTGTGATTTCGTCATGGCACAATCTAAATAAAAACCGCACTTTGGTAAGTCTGATATCGTACCATACGCCCTTGCCGGAATTGCCGCCACGTTATCTCTCATGACGAGCACCTATTTCCGCCTCCAGCTTTATTCTGCATGGAAAGATATAATCGGAGTTTATTGTGCCTGGCACCAATAGTATTTGGCATTTCCATAAGCTTCGGAACAATCTGATAACCAGTTCATATTCTCCATGAATATCTGAAACAACAAAAGTAACTATGTCGGTCATCCCCCTTCGTTTCTAAAAATCTTTCCTAAGCTTTAATGTAATCCCTGAAAAGTATCGCCTCAACCGCAGGTGTTCTAGATGCAAATTCAGCTCTCTCAATACCATTGGTAATCAATAACCTTTCCCATATTTTTTTATAATGTTCAAAATCAAACTTTTGATCATCGAGTATTACGAATTCTTCAATTTCCGGATGTAATTCAAGGTACTCTTTTACGCCCTGTCCTCTTTTCCGCTCTTTATCAATGGTATGATCCGATATTTTCAATCCACACTGCTCGAGTTTTGATACAAGATATCTGTAATCGTCATGATTTCTATTCAGCACTTTCCAATCAGATGAAAGTACAATGTCACCACCTCCACATTTTTCAATAGCATTTGCAAGGACTTTAACTCTTGCATCGTCTATTCCTGTGTATCCATAAGGTGTTCGTTTAACGGTTGTTCTTGTGTTTAATACACCATCAATATCAAGAAATACTACAAACCTCATTTGACATCCTCCAATAATCTTTTGTCTTTTATTCATCACAAATAGGCCACAATAATTTCCACTCCTCATTTTCCGCATGTTCTGGTTTATGTATGTTTTCTCCTTCCATAAAACAGATTTCATTTCTCTTTTCACAATATTGAATACCATTCATATCTGTTGTCCAAAGATCGTTTTCGCTGTCATTTACTAAACAGACATTCTTCGGGATCTTATTCTTCACAATAATTGCTTCTAATAATTCAAAAGTCATATATTTCTCCATTTCTAATCAAAATCATTCCTATTCATTTCTTAATGTGTATATCTTATCTGATTTCTTTAAGGCATGCCTGAAAACTTAAAATTTTCAATCTTTTTCCGTAGGAACTATAATATCTTTCTTCGTATAACATCCCCAACCAATTGCATTATTCCTATCTGCTATACGTTTCTTTGCCTCTTCCAGCGTCTGGCATGAACAGAAAAATCTGCCTGGATTAAAAAATGTTACCAGCTCATCGCCTCCATCCGGTGGTGGATACGATAGAGGTTCACTTAGATCACTATACTGGTTATAAAAAATATTATATGCTTCTATTCCCATTCCCCACTTTCCGGATTCTTCATCAAAAGATAACTGTCCGTCCTGCTGGTATAATATACTCCAAATAGATCCTGTGATACTTCCATTTTCATTACGCCTATATAAAGTAGTGTAACATCCTTCCGGTTTACATCGGTCTTTAGCACTTTCAAACAGAATGTATAAATCATTCCATTTCATATCATTCTCTGTCAGTCTTATTTTTTCATATGCCTTTTCTTTTTCCTCTCGTTCCTTCTTCTCTCGCTCAATTATCTTTTCTGTTCCGGCATACACAATCCGAATCACCTTTTCTTCTGGAACTTCTAAAAGCGGCCATATAACCTTATTTACCGTAGGCATCATATGATAGTGTTTCTCTATGCTTTCCATGGCAGAAATCACTTTATCATATAAATCATTTCGAATATAAAGATGCACACCGATTCCCCAATAGTATTCTTTAAATCGTGATTCATCCCGAAACGGAACTATTTCATCAAGTTTAAACCAGTCATACTCAACCAAACCTCGTTGATCTGCTAAGTATTCTTCTCCGTCTTCTGTATACATAAGCAAGGTACCTGGCCCGCCTAACCCGGATGGATAAGAATATGCAAAACAAACTACACGGTTAAATAATTTTTCGTTAAGATTTTCAAATTGAAACATTGTCATGTTCACCTCACAAATACTTATATTTCAGAACTACTTTTTACAATGAAATCCGCCCATCGTATAAAATTTCCATATGATTCTAATTCTTTTCTTACTGAATAATTATTTGACGCATACTTCACAATAATGCCAAAATGGTCTGGTGTTCATGCTCTCTATGAGCTGACGGTGGTTATGTTTTCTTTCATCTTCCCTATGAATCCGTGTATCTTCTTCCGTCAGTTCCTGTCTTGCCTGTTTCACAATTTCTGGCTTTATATCATCCATCCGAAGTATGATTTCATCATCAATCACCTCAAAGATTGCGTCAAATCCCTCCGCAGGATTCGGAAATTCTATCTGCTTCTTTTGCTCTTCATATACTTCTATGTTTTCTATATCCTCTCGTTTCTTGCTGTTCCCCATCCAACGTTCATTACTCGGATGCATCACATACACTTCTATTTTCACATCCATTTCGTTGCGTATTTCGTCAATATAAGCTATCCGCCGCTTTGCTTTAAAGAAGGTCTGTTCAGCTATTACATCATTGCCTTGCTTCAGTTCATTTATAATGTCATGAAGATGCTTCTCATTCGCTTTTTTAAGACAACGAAACTGTTCTTCAAATGTAATCCGCTCCTTGTTACCATGTTCATCATAAACCTTTTGCTGATAATCATAAACATCAAGAACAACAGCCTTTTCGTTAGCCAAATGATGTTCTATAAAATAAGTTTTCCCCGCTGCATTTGCACCAATCACAAAGGTTAATTTCTGCATATTGCTCCCCTCACATTTTCTATATCTATCCTCCCTGTATCCGACAAAACAATCACCATTCTCTTATTCATGCAAGAATCATAACCTCTTTTTTCCAAAGCCTTTATAATATCCTTATCGTTTTCGTCAAAATTGTCCTCCATACCTATACCGAAAACAAATTTATCATCATACTCATCAGGAATATCTCTTTTCCATTCATATAACCTGTACGACCAGTCTTCTCTGTTAACAACAGCAAAATTACGACCTATCTGTAAGTACGGTTTGATATCTTTGAACAAAAGAAGTCCCTCTGCTTTTCTTTTTATATCACGTGGTATTTTATGAAGAACAATCTCAATTGCAGGCTCAAAAGTGCACTCCTTTATTTTTATTGAACTATTCGTGTCATCCAAATTCTGGGGAGAAGTGTATATATCCTTAGAAAATTCGACATCGACCATTCCTATTCCATACACATATAAATCCTTATATTTTTCAGCCGGAATATCCGAAATCATCAAGTAATCGTGATAACATCCATCTTCAAAGCATATTGATAATCTAGTGTTTCTTGCCAAATATTGCCTGATTTCCTTGAACTGAATTGCCATAATCATCTTCTCCTTTATTCTTTATCTCTGCTCTGTTTTTGCACAATTCTGCATTGGTCATAGGTCTGTTATGTGCTTGTACAAATGCCGCTGCTCGTTTTATCCCTTTCACCATTTGAATTTCCTGGTCTGAGTATTCACCATAATCTGTCACGATGTCTACGTGTTCCGGGTCTTTCAAAATCTCAACCAACACACTTTCGAATCTATGAACATGATCCATCTCACCATTATCCATGAAATGATAGATTAAACCTGTTCCAGCGAACTCCGATGCAATATAATTAATATCTCCACATTCAAATCCGTATCCTGTCTGCACACACCAAATACCGGAAGCATCATCTAGAACCGGAACATATTCACCAAGATATTTCTGTTCTAACAAGTCATCTGAACCGCCTGCATATTCAGGCTTATTTTCAGCATCCATCCTAATATTCTTTTTACGGTAAAGATTCGTTAGATAGTTAAGATACGCCATTCTTTCATCTTTTTCATTCAATGTCATACGCTCAATATATATTGGATTGATATGTTCATGTTCAAACTCGCCCTGATAAGCTACTCCGTCAAATTTAATATCTACACAAACCTGAACATCTGAATAATCCCCTCTTAGATTTTTATAAAACTCATAATCCTTATCAAAATAACTGAGGATGATTCCTACTTTTTCACAAAACTCAGTTGTATTCCAGCCACCATAGAGACTTCTTACAATGTCACCATGTCTGAAATCATGCGGAATAAATACAAAATCAAAAAGTGATTCATTATAAGGCAATGCTCCTAATGCAGTATTACACTTTCTGTAATACTTCTTATCCTTTTTTATCTGAACTAACGCCTTTGATATTCTGTCTTTCAATGTGTCATCAGATATTTTTTCCTTAAAACTATTTAACCACTCTACTTTTTTCTCGTAGGAAATCATAATATGATTTGCAACAATCGTAGCTTTCTCCAAGTCCGTAAATTCATGATGAATGCTATGCAAATAAGCTCTTGTATCTTTTGATGGAATAAATTCATCAATAAAATTCTTTTCCATTTTGCCCTCCAAATAAATGCGACGCCAATCTTTTGGGATATACAATTGAACCCTCAAATATGCCCTCGGTCACCCGAAGACCTTGAAGATACCTTTACATCTACAACTGTCAGCACAGAACATCTTGTCGAGGTATCCCTCTCGTTTTACCCGTCGGCAAAACTCATATTCCATGGACCCTACATATAAATTTCTTCACTGTAGGCAGAAATCCTTACTGATGTAGACCTGTCTAGCTTTCACCAGCCACAAGACCTCACTGTTAAATAAGCTTGCCTTTAGCTACTTGCTTGTGATTTGATTCCATATATGCTTTTCACATATATCCGGGCGTTCATGCAACAGTGCCCATGCGGTTTGATGGTATCTTAGGTATATCACATTCCTCAAGTGTTGTAATTAAACTTATAGTTAAATCCGTTTCGTTTAACTGCGATACTCTCTCTACTAGATTTATCTTTCTTCCTTATACTACTATCCTAGCACAAGAGCACGGGGATATTGCCCCGTGCTCTTATACTGAATATATTTTATCTAAGCTCTCGATTTCATTTCTAATTCTGTCTCGGATAGTTTCTGTCTCAACTTCTATGTCTCTTATATTTTCAATTGCCCATTTTACAATAAAATATGGACTTTTTATAACTAATATACGATCATAGGTTTCTTCCTCATTCAACATATAAAAATCATCTCCAAAAGTTCGATAAATCAAATTATAAGATGTATTATTTTCTGATCCATCCTCATTTTTCTTATGAACTCTAATTACTATTTTTTCTGCTTCATCATAAAAAACCTGCTGATGTTCTACAATATATTTATATTTTTCTTCTTTGGTCATCTCTTTCCCATCAAAAGCTTCGCTTATATCTCTTGCATCTTCTTCCAGAACATTTATTTTTTTCATCATGTCGATAGGATAAAATCCAAGATTTTTCTTATGTCCATTGACAGCATCCTTACTCTTTGAATCCTGTAAACCTATTAACCAGTACATTCCTGTCATTTCTGTAACAAAATATGGTGAAACTATATATTCCCTGCCATCATGTATAACTTCAAATTTCCCTTTTGAATTATACTTATAGAGCTTAAAGGAAATCTTTTTTCTCTGTTTCTTTTCTAATACGTTATAGATATTACTTAACAAAATCCAAATATCTGGGATTTCCTGGTTTCCGGCTTTATATCTTCGCTGTCCTTCAAATAAAATGGATTCTTTTACACCATTTTTTTCAGTCAAATCATATAATGGATTACTTTTTATAACATTCTGTGCATATGAAGCACTTTCCATTATTTTAGATCCTGCACAATCACAAATAGCCTGAACTAAATTTTTCTTATCGTCAAACGATAAATTATTCATTTCCATGATTTTCTGAATCAGTATCAATGCATATTCGGTATCTAATTTCTGTTCATACCAAATTGTCACGTCATCATCCTCTTTTTTATAACGCTCCTTTTTCCCAGTATTTTCTGTGAATTCTGTATCCATCTCAATAAGTCCGCTCGCATGTAATCCTACTATATTTTTTCTTATTGTATCTAATTTGCCCCTCTTTTTATTATCAGATAATTCTTGTCCATAAAATAGGTGCTCATATATTTGATGAATATTTACCGGATAATCCATGTTACTGTAATCCATCAGGTACTTAAGTATTGCTCTGCTATAATCAGTCTGCATTTTATGTTCCTCCTCGTAAACTTACACAACTATCTGCTTTTTGCATTTTTCTTTCAAAATATCAACTATCTTATTCGTACGATACACAATCACTTCTTTTGATTTATCAAGATAATCATTCATGATTTCCAAATACTCCTGATCCTGGTAATATTTTTCATCTTTCCGATTTTCATGCTCTGCTGTAATTAACAAGCGTCTCTCTAACGGAGTATTAAAAAGCAATTTCGGTTTATCATTTTCAAAATAATGATTTAAGAAAAATATTTCTTTCCACTGACTGATCTCCAGGAAGAAAGGATTATATTCTGGATTCTGCTGAAGCTGCATTTCAAACATATTCATCTTAATATCCCCATTTTTCACCTTGTTCTGATACTTTTCCACAGCAACCAAAAACCAGTCAAAATAGTCTCGCATTCCTTCGCAATAATCTGTATTATAATAACACCCCCTGGCTCCATTAATCCCGTATTGAACGCTACTTCTATTGGGAATCACTATAAAGTTACCTATTTGATGGTATAATCTTGAGAATTCTTTTATCTTGTTCCAAAGAATTATGTCTTTATCCGCTCCAAAAAATTTGGCACGATATCCAAATTCATTTTCCTCGCTTTCCTTACCAAATAAGGAGCCAAACGAATTTATTGTATCTCCACGGAAAGCATATGTTCCTTTTAAATCCCATACTCCCATTTTCTCAAAGGTCAAGTCATAAATGTCTCCCCATAAAATGATATAAATTGCTTGTACGATCAGGTACATATCTGGATCACCTATATTTCCAATGAACTTTGTAAGATTATCAAAACAAAATGTCCGCATTGCATCAATATCACCGTCTAATTCCTCGTCTACAAAACCTTTTAAAATCTTTAGTGCTTTTTTATAATCCCTTGTATTTTCATATTGATTTCTATTCATACTTCTTTGCTCTCCTTCTACTTACTCATGAATTCATGGTCTGTTGCAACCTTAATTACAAAATCATATTCCCACTCACCGCAAATATAAAATATAAGCGGTACACATACATCAGCTATTTGCTGAACACTAAAATTCAAGATATGGTTCATCGACTCTTGGAAATACATTTCCAAAAGTTCATATCTGATATGGCATCCATTAAATATATCTCCGTTATCTTCATCCAATATATATACATGGTTATAGAGCTTATCACAATCATACTTCAAATGCCTATTCAAATAATTAATTAGTCTTGCAGCTCTTATTGCTTCCTCTTCATTGTGTACAACAGGCTGACAATAGTACGACTGGCAATACAAATGCTCCTCTCTAAAACGAATACAGGTTTCTATGTGACCGCCTATAACTTCCGGAATACTGGCACATAAATATATCGTATCTAATGAATTCACATCTATAAGCTTTAATTCTTCATTAACAAACTTATATTCAATAGCATTTTTCTTGAAATAATCAAATACTTTCTTCTTTGCCTGTGACTTATTCATTTCATCACGCTCCTATAAATCCTTTATTTTCCCTTATTCAAGTTTTATTTAATATACCGTATCATAAAAGGCCGGGGATTTGTCCCCGACCTCTTTTTTCTGACCATATTAATCTACTAAAGTTTTGTGATACCGTTTTATTTCTTTTGGATTTCTCAAATATACCTCGCTTTCTTTTTACAGAATTTTGATTTAGTCAGTGTACTATTACTCCATATCCATCAGTTCTTCTTCGAGCTCTTCCTCGGACAGGTTGCTGTACATATCTTCAACAATATCCCAATACATGTCCCAATCATTTTCATAATACTCCATAATAAATTCCTCCTTTCCTTTAACCCCTTCTCTTACTACCAAAAGTCCAACTGTACGTTTTGCTGGAAACTTTTATATAACAGACAAAAAAATGACTAGATTCACATCTAGCCATTTTTACGGGGTCTATATTTAATAGTGTTTGTTATATTATCCATTTTGGCGGGGTCTCTATTTAATAGTATTTTATATGCACTTTAAGCTTCCTTGCCCATGCCCCATATCCTTTATGATCCAATATTTAGATTTATCATAATCCTTTATCTGTTCCTCATCAATAATGCGAAATTCGAAATATTCCAGGAACTCCTGATTTATAGCCATTTTGACAAATTGCCATCCTTTCTCTTGACTATAAACTTCCATAATTGGTTTTTCGTCTGGATTTCCCCACACGCATTCAGGAAAATACCAGTTTTTTCGTTCTCTTTTGTAATCATCAAGACCATACCATCCCAAAAGTTTATCTCCATACAATAGTATAAATTTTTGTTCTTTCGGATGATATTCTCTGCTAAGAAGATACATTGCAATATTCTTCAACAATTTTTCCCTTGTTTTTTCCTGAAGCGAATGTATTTTTCCATCTTTCCCTGGTTTCATGCTGTATAAATAAGTAAATCGCTCTTTTTCTTTTTTTGCCGGAGTAGCAGACCTGTCTTTTCGCAATACCATGTAACGTTCACGCAATGGTCCCCGGTTTATAGCATTCGCTATTACAGAGTCTAATGTTATATGGTCTTCTGCATAATCTTTCTCCATCAGACCATCTCCCCATTTTTTTTCAATTGTATTCCACATTTTCTCTTTTTTTGTCTTCTTGGCGCAATGAAACATCCAATATTTCTTTAGCCATCCGTCCGCTTCTGGATATTTTTCAAACCAATTTGAAATACTCTGCCTGTTAATCTGTAAACCAGGTTCATCAAACTCAAATCCACACCAGCGTTGTAAAATAACTCGTGCATCGTTTAGCAGTTCATTATTGACCATGCCGTCAGAATTATATATTTCATTCTGATGACACTTAGAAAAAATGTAGCCTCTGGCAATTACAATAAGAATCCTTTCAATTCCAAACAGATTGCCATCTTCACTGAAATTGTTTGTTAATAACTTCGGCTGGATTCTTGGTTTTTCTGATTCCGGAGACTTTACATATGCTTCAAATTCTAACATTTCATTTAACATATATCGCCACCTGCCTTTATATAAGGATCAATATCTTTCCATTCAAATGCATCCCAGAAAAACCTTCTGGCTTTGTCCGAATTTTTTGTACTTTCATATAATGCAGGCACTTGATATACAGAATCTAAATCTGAATTCTTTATGATTTTTCTAAGTTTATTCATGCATATTCCATAAATCTTATCCTCTACATTTGTTATATTATTTTCGTAAAATTCCCGAACCAGCTGTTCTAAACTTGTATCAAGTTCTTCACAGGGAATTGATATCTTTTCATTTTTTTTCAAATCTCTGCTTTTTATACGGTCAAATGTTTGAGATTTTGGTCCTTCAATCAGAGTAAGTATTAACCACAGTGTCTTATATCCCTGCTGATAAAAATGATATAACACTTCCCGTTCCTCTTCGTCAAGGCTGCTTTCATTAAATCCATTTCCGATAATCTGTTCTAATGCTTTTCCCCTGTTATCATACGGCTGTAACAGCCACTGCACTTCATTCATACGATCTTTCATATCTTTTATCGTATTATTCTCATCCACATACGGTCTGATTTTTCTTTTGATATTAGGGACTATCATTCTTTCAATCAGAATTGCTTTTTTCTCATCATATATTTGGAACAAATTTGTCTGAAGATTCTCTGGTGCATAGAACTTATCTTTCTTTTCATTTTTTAATAAGATTAAAAATGTATGCACATAAAAGAAATAATACTCCAGCACCATCTTGCATTGCTTTTTAAACTTCTCAATTTTTTTCTTATCTTCCGATGATATCTTCCTCGGATAAGCAAAAAAACTAGAGGTATCTTTTATCTTTTCTTTCGATGACTGATATTTCTTTAGCTCGTTTTCAAAATAGACTGGTAATTCATTAATGTATGTACCTTTAGCCGGAATCTGGAATTTTGCTTTCTTCTTACAGCCCTTAGCTGAAATGCAAAGACTCTCTTTATCTCGTTCAACTGATAATTTTCTAAAATCGTAATTTTCTTCTCCTCGTAACTTCTCAAAATCTTTCAGAAAAGCAAGATATGGGCTCTTTTCGATTTCTGTTTTCAATATAATATCCAAATTCGGATGCTGGCCATTCTTAGCTGCATCAATTTCTAATCCGGTCAATAACGTACATTTTTCACAAGATGGCTCTTTTGATTCAAACACAATTTCAGCTTGTTTATTGTTGATATACTCATCACTTTCTTCTTTTAAATTTCTTCCATACTCAACCTGTCCGATAGAAATGGCAGCATTTGATATCTGACCTATTCTATTAGAAAATGTATTTTCAATATGTCTGAATGGAACATACTTTTCCGGTACAATCTCTGGACTCTCCGAAGCTGGAATCTTAACAACCGAAATATTCCTTTCCCAATATTCTATTATTTTTCCATCTATTTTTCTCACGCCTTTTTCTTTTTGATACCCTCCAGACGCAACCGCATTCACAACATCCTGGTTAAACACTACACAAACTAAATCGCCATCAAAGTCAGCCCCGCCTAAGCACAAAGGCGCAACTGAACCTCTTGGTACCATTACAATACCAGTCAATTTACCAAAATATTTATTGTATAATGCCAAATGTTCCTTAAATATCTCATACTCTCCCCATCCTATATATGTTTCCGCATCTGTGTCTATAAAACGCTGCATAATAATTTGCTCATTCCTTGACAGATGCGGACTCCTGAAAAACGCATAATATGAGTTATAATTCAGATGAAGTTCTTTATCTAATTCCCGGTAATCCTCCATCGGTAAATAAAAGCGCCCATACAAATATCGTGGATAAAAACCCAAAATATCTTTCTTCTTTTCCAACAGACTTACAAGTAATGGCAACAAATCTCTGCATAAATATCTCGTCTGCCCTTCCACAAGTATTTTCCCTTTTGCTAATTTCGTCAGAAGACCTTTCTGTGTATTTTGTAACTGTTTTGTTATATACACATCCGTTTTCAGTTTCTGATTCTTAAACACCGCTTTCTTCCAATTAGGAATATCACTTGTCAAACCGATCTTATCTCTTTTGCTATAGTCGTTGCTAACATTATTATCGTTATTATTTCCCCATTCTTTAAGGAAATCTATTGGATTCTCTATATAATTACAATGATGGTTGATTACGTTTGAAAACTGTTCTTTCGAAAAATCCAATGTATTAATCATCTGATAACTTAAATGAGTAAATTTTGAATGTCCATACGGCAAATTTGTTCCTGATATATACAACGCATGCTCATACTTATTCATCGCATCACAATAAAACTCCATCGGATGTCCGTACTTATTGTCTTCTAAATTAGATAAATACTTTATTAGCCATTTCATCCCTTTAAACATGCTTTCCGTAATAAAAATGTGTGCCTTACTCAAATCACGCATCTTACCAAAAACATCCTTATACCAATTCTCTTTACCATCCTTATGAATATTATATTCTTCCAGAAATTGATGGACATCGACCTCATGAAGCATTCCCTTCATAAACGGAAGTCTTATTTGAAAAGATGTTGCGCCCGTAGTTCCCAATGCCTCATTAATATAGGAAGCATATTCTGGAGAAATGAATCCTGCTCCGTCAAATGGAATATCTACTTCCAACAGTTCTTCCCTCTTGGTCTTCAAGAAAGTGCAATTTATCTTCTCTTTTGATCCATCTTCTTCTACGTCCAATTTCGCTGTTGCAATCGTAATACCTTTGTCGTAGTAATAACCCGTTATCGGTTTTGAAGGATTCTTTTCATCCTTTCGCACATCATGTAAAACAACAATTGTATCCGCATCGATAATTAATTTCTTATGATTGATCCTTTTAGATGATGACAAATATAATCCCCTGTATGAATAATATTTACTTTCCTTCACCGGAATCTTTGAAAAGTCCATACCTAAATTCAGACGTGTATTCAACCCCGCATAATAATTTTCATCAATAAAAGAAATACGACTATGTCTGCTCATATTTCCACTCTTATCAAATGCAATCATGTGAACTGGTTTTTCATGATTTTTAAAATAGATATCAAATCCGTTCTCCACAATATCTTTCGCATTTTCCAGATAATCTTCATGTCGCTCTTTTTGTCCCGGAAATGCTAAAATCTCATCTAACGGAAGAAATATATCTCCAAAATCAACAATTACAAATTTATCAAATAACGTTGTATTTGTAATTTTAAATGGTTCGTTATTCGGCTGAGAGTTCCATGATTTTTCAATTTCCTTGAAAAATTGATGAAAGAGCGGGCAGTCTTCCATTTCATTTTCCTGTTGAACAACTAATTTATATAATGCACGATTCGCATATTTCAGCGTAAAACATTTCTGATCTTCCGTTATTTCTTTCGGAAAATATTTAAAAAATGCCTTGGCATCAACAGTGATTATTTTCTGCTTAATCTCTGACATAATTTACTCCTGTGTATTCGGCTAGATGCTTGGGATTTCGGCTACTGGTGACTGATGCCAGTCAATAGACGTAAAACCAGCTATTAATCGATCCCATTCTGTGGAAGCTTCTAAAAGATTATCATTTGAAATAGAACCATCATGCTTCTGATAGCATTCATATAACGAAGTTAAATCTGCAAGTTCTTTAACTTCAATTATTTTCTTGTCTTCTTCTAACCTCAGTAAATAGAACTCTAAACCGTTTGTATACAAAACCTTTTTATATGTTTTCAAATGTTCTATAATTTGAGGTTCATCTTTACATTTTTGCTTTTCTTCTTCAATCGTTATTTGTATTTTATCTAACTTATATTCTCCTATTTTTGCACTTATACTTTGTTGTTTTTTTAAAATATCTTTTATTTCTTCCCTAATTTCTAAGTCAGTGACAACATCAAATATTCGTTCATCGTGTTTTTTTCTCGGTAACTGATTTTTTTATCAAAAATATCATTGTTTTTCAAATTTTCGTCAATAGACTTTATTAAAACTTCTTCCCACTTCATATTACATAAGCATTCTTTCCTCTCCATATTGCATAAACATTCTTTGACATCGCATGCTTCTTTGATTTGTTCCACTATATTTTTTATATTAAAAGTATATTGCATTTTTTTCTCTTTAAGTTCTAAAATATCTTTTCCTTTTTCGGAGATAATAAATTTTCCAGTTTTCAGATTTAATCTTCCATCTATAAATTTCTTTATTTCCACACACCCTTCAAAATGTGTTCCGTTCAAGTTAAAAACAGCTATATCCGGACATCTTTTTACCATAAACTCCATTATTTGTTTTCGTTTAGGAAGTACATCCAATAATTTCCCTCTTTTTTCCAATCATGTACATCACGTATAGATACCGCTACATATTGTTCATTCAATATCTTTTGCTTTTTTACCTCAGCCATCTGCAATAACATGTAGATCCATGGATAAAGTTCTTCCTCCATACCATATTGTTCAGACATTAATTTTAGTTGTTCAAAATATTCTTCTACAGAAAACTCAATTTTCATTTTTTACTTTGTTGTTCCTTTCACAAATGCTTTATAATCCGAATATTCTGAAGGAATATCCTCGACATAGTCATGATATTTACTATTTTCTGACGTCAAAAATTGTTCTTTTATTATTCTTTTAATACCCTTTATCTCTTCTTCTGATAGTATCTTATCTTGTATTAATTTACGTTCAAGCTCTTCTTGTTCCTCTTTTACATTCTTACATCGTTCTTCAGAATAACAATCTTCCCAAAAGCTTCTTCCATTTCTCCAGCCCATTGCCTTAGTTATACATGCAAATAACTTTTCAATTATTTTTCGATTATTTTCATTATCTTCCTTTTTTATTAAAATAAATTCTAAACCTTTATAATTATCTACTATCCATTTGTATAAATAACTATTTCCACTACGCATTTTAGGATACGCAAAAATAGCTTCACCAAAATAATTTACATATTTGCTTTCAGTTATTACTTTTCTGCTTTTCTCCATATCCTTTATGTCTTTTTCTATTTCTATCTTTATATCTTGAGTTTGTCCCACTTGTAAACATATCCATTTACCCTCTTGTTCATCTGCATCCGCTCTCTTGTCCTTTCCTCTCAACGCCCACACTCCTGGTATCCCGTCATATTTGCTTAAATTATTTTTCTTACTTTCAGCAGAATCATCAAAATTAAATTTACATATTAAATTCACTATTATTCCCTCCAAAGCAATATATTAATATAGTACTTAAATTATATACTAAAAAAACTCTTATGTTCAAGCTCTCCTGCATTTATTTACATAAGAGTTCATACATTAAATATATCATATTTTCTTATCCCAGCAGTTCCTCTTTCTTACTGAAAATTACTTCTACTGCTACGCATGCCAGGCAGTCACAATACTTTGCTCATGCTGCCTTGATCTCTCTTCCGTGCTCTGCTACACCTTTGGCTTTTTTCGCTCCACCGAATACTTTTGCTCCTGCATCGGACTCTGCGAATGCGATCAGTCTGTCGATTGGAATAATATCTTCTTCCATCTCAGCAATGAATTTCTTTGTCTATTCTGCCTGCTTGTCCGTTCCCACTACGGCTTGGTGTTGCAATCAACCCTTTTGCTATAACATACTCTAAAGTTTCTTTTGAGATAGCAAATACTTCCTTTCCTGATTATACTTCCTGCTTCCACACACTTCTACGCGAAAGCTCCATATGAGTTGATTCTAGCACATTCCCCCCTCCGAACAGTCGATAGACAACTTTTAACCTTTCTCCTGTATTTTTAATGCTTCTATTTTCTGCAAGTTCTCTTGCATTTTTCTTTAATATTTCTTGATTCGCCTTAAAAATATGCATCTAGAGGTAATTACTATTAATATTTCTAGTCTTGTCTTACATCTCTTCACTATATCTCCCGTATAGAACATGACAAATGTTAAATAAAACGGAAAATTTCTTCATTTTTTTCAATATTTAACTTATCTAAGGGATTTATTTATACAGAAATAAAAGAGGGACTGTGAAAAAGAATATTCCAGAAAAAGGAAAGACCAAATGCAATATATAACATTCCTCCAACAATCATTCCTATAAGAATCACAGGGAAGAACACAACCGTGCAAAGCAATGTCATGATCCCCCTGGATGCTTTTAATCCAAATATAAAAAACTTTCCTATAAACCAAATCAAACAAATTGCAAATAATACTGATAACATCTTCTACTCCTTCTTGTCTTATCAAATAAAGCATCCTCTACTTTTTCTTTTGCATTTCCGTTGTGAATTCTGAAATATTTTTAATTCCTATTTTGTTACTAAATTCTGGATTTTTGTCTATTTTTTCTATCAAACAAATTACTCTGATTCTTTGTACCACGTTCATCTAATTACCCCGTTTTATATGCAATGTTTTCTTGATAAATTAAATATAGATATATTTTGAAAAGAAATAAACATTTCAAACTGGGAAATGTAAGAATGTAATCCTCAGATTTTGAGAATTATATCTGGCAGATTTTTTATTTCCATTCAATTATATATTCCAATACATGCCCAAGAAGTTCTTTTGCATTTAAATCTAATGCTATATTTGGTGCTTTGCATTCAACCACTGCAATTGGAACCTGCAAATTCTCAGTCAAATGAATGATTACCTTTTGTCGAACTGTTTCCTCTGGTGTAATATAGATTAATTTTTCTCGAATCGGATCCAAATAACATTCTTTCCCATTTCTCTTATAGACTTTAGGCAACTTTTCAATAACTTTTTCTTCCATCCTCATCTGTTCCATCTCTTCCGTATTTCTCTACGTCTACTTCATTAGTTCTCGCAAAAACAATTGATTCAACTCACTCCAATCTGGTGTATGACTATCATCCAGTAATCTCACTGCACTTTTGATACTCGGAATACTTTCATCAAGATATTCATTTATTTCCGAAATCCTGTTAATCAACTTTACTTCTGGTGAGTTCATTTTTAATTCCAGCAATTGATTCACTACATCGATTAATTCTACTGGCAACTCTGCTTTTAGCAATTCTGAAAACAACATTGGTGGAGGCGTACCCCGATCTAAAATCCATTGGCATGCCAGTACCGGGCGCAAAACGTAGAAATATTTTTTTGCTCTAACGAGATCACCTTTCAAATATTCCCGATAGTTTCCTTCAGCCATACTAACATAATGATGCAACGTCTTCTTTGATGAAAAATAATGCATCATCAAATCACGAAACTTGTCGGCAAATTCTGTTTTCTGATAAACAATTGGCGAAGAAAACCACTCAAATAATGTTGGATTTGACTTATGCAATAATCTCAATGTCTTTTGCAAATCCCATCCGTTGATATCCAAAACATCATCGATTGGTAGTTCAATCACATCTCTAATTGCATCCAGTCGCAGATAATCCTCTAGCCTTCTGATATAAATAAACCGCACATCATAGTCACTGTCTGGAGATGCAAATCCCCAAGCACGGCTTCCCGATTCAACAGCCAAAAGTATTTTTATATTTTCCGCTTCTTCAATTCTACGAAGCTGCTCCTGTATCTTTTCTTTCATTTGTGTCACCTCTCTTTTTCCAAGGCACCTCACTATCAGAGGCTTTGAAATTATATACTGGTTTCATAATATCGATAATCTCTACAGAATCTCTGATCACATCAATGATATCCGCAAGCGATTTATATGCCATTGGTGCCTCATCTAATGTATCCGCATTCACCGAAGTAGAATAAATACCTTGCATGGATGCTTTGTATTCCTCTAAATCAATGGACTGTTTTGCTTTTGTTCTGGACATGATTCTACCAGCTCCATGTGGTGCTGAATTATTCCATTCCACATTTCCTTTGCCAACAGCAAGAACAGAACCATCTCTCATATTAATCGGAATCAATACTTTTTCACCAGAATGTGCGGCAATGGCACCCTTTCTAAGAATCATCTCTTTGACATCTATATAATTATGAATGCTATGAAAAGCTTCTGTTCGTGTCATTTTGGTTCTTTCAATAATAATTTCCGCCATGCGCTCTCTACTCCTTCTTGCAAAGCGTTGGCAAATTTCAACATCATGCAGATAATCATCCATAAATGACCCGTAAAGCCAGCAGATATCGTTTGGAGCATCCAACTCCTGGATTTCATAATTCTTTTTTAAGTACTTCAATGCCTCTTGGATTTCTGCCCTTCTCCCCTGCTCTTTGTAAGTACGAATAATCTCATCTCGTTTTTTTAAATACTCTTCTTTTCCCGCATGTAAATCAATCGCCAACTGTTGGTAAATCTCAGCTACCTGTTTTCCTAAATTCCTGCTTCCTGAATGAATGACCAGATAATATGTACCATCCTTTGCCCGATCAACCTCGATAAAGTGGTTTCCTCCTCCCAGTGTTCCAAGTGATCTTTCCAATCTCTTTGCATCTTTCAAAGATCGATAACACTTAAGCTGCGTTAAATCAAAACGCTCCATTCTTCCTTCCCATACATTCATTCCCGAAGGAATATAATGACATGCTTCATCTATTTTTTCAAAATCTATTACCTGATCCTGCAGCTTTACAGTATACATTCCACAGCCTATATCGACTCCTACGATATTAGGGCAAATCTTATCTGTAATTGTCATGGTCGTCCCAATTGTACAACCTTTTCCGGCATGGACATCCGGCATAATCCGCACCTTACTTCCCCTTGTCAGATCATAATCACACATTCTTCTAATCTGCTCGATTGCTTCATCTTCAATCACCTTTGCATAGCAAATCGCTGTTGTAACTTTTCCCTTTATTTCAAACATATCATTCACATCCTTTCGCATAATCCAAGTTTATCTCTTCTGATTCTTTTTATCATGGAAAAAAAGTTGCGAACTTTTACAGCCCACAACTTTTTTGATCTGACAATCTGTCCTTTATTAAATTAATAAATGCCACAGGTTTTACAACATGAAGCATTGGTCCAAACGAAAGAACACGAATTAAAATCTCTGTTTCGTCCTCTTTGTCATAGTACAACGTAACCTGATACTTTCGCTCATCTATTTTCTCGACTTGTTTTTCTAAATGTGCGAAGTGCATCAGAACACGTTCCAACGCATTACGCTCATCAATCAGTTCAAATATCACTTTACGTTGTCGTGGCTGATTTCTTTTCCCTACTTTTCCACCTTGTTGATTCTCATACTTTTCACAAGAAATAATTCTGCCAAGATTGATCGTATTTCTCAGTTTGCTTCCTGTTCCAATTAACCGGAATTTATCGTCTTTCTCGGAATATTCTAGATATTCTGGAATCGTTCTGGTTGTTATTTGTTTTCCATGACAATTTATAATACTGATTTGTATCTGGTACCTATGCTTGATCGCATCCAATATCAACCGAAAGTTCCGAATATATTCTGGATTCTCATACGGATCGCCATCTGAATACTTGTCAAATACATAAATATCTTCTGGAAGAAATAATGGTTCGACATCTGAGAATACGATTGGCCGGTCCGTAAACAAACGTATTCTCGGATCTAATGCAATTGCATTAATCCAGCGTTTCTGCAAAATTGTGAATGGCATCGTTGGCTTCTTTCTGAGAATAGTTGTTCCATCTTCTTTCAATAATTGCCAATGTGTCATTCCCAAAGACTCCGGAATATTCAATGTGCTTTCTTCAAATGCATAATCCTGAATGATTGCGTTGATTTCTCCAGTTGTAAGCGGATGCTCTACTGCTTCTGTCAAGATTTTCGTAACGGTTTGAAAATATGTACTGTAAATTTCATGAAACAGCATACTCATTCCTCCCCTTTCAATCCATACATTTCATACATCGCCTGCAAGTCTTCTTTAAACTGTTTTTCCAAAGCCTTATTGGAAATTGAAATATCTATGATTCGACAAATAAACGTACGTATCCATGGAATCAATTCACTTGCATCATAAACATCAGCAGAAAATCGACATGTATGCTCATCTATGTACTCCAACTGACCGATTCGTTTCTCCCGTTCCAATCGTCTTGGTATATGCTGTTCTCCATCATCATATTGAACTGTAAATTCAATATGTTCCATCCGATTTCCAGATCGACTGTCTGTTGCGACTCCCCACATATGTTGCTGCATTTCACCCAGTTTATCTCTTAATTCATCAAACCGATCTGCAATCTCTCCATTTTTAACGTTGACAATATTATCAAGACGATACGATGTTATTCGTTTAAAATATGGGGCATAGGCCATCATATACTGTCTCCCGCTCTGTACACTGATCATCACTCGAAGCGGAACAACATTCGTTTCCGTAATGCGATCTTTTTTACGATTAATCATCTCAACTGTTATATTTCTTTTTTCATGAATTGCTTTCAGTATCATGCACAAAGCTTCACTGTCCATTGCACTGGTTATGTAATGATGTTTGAATGCAAAATGGTCAGCAATATTATTTGTTTTATCTTCCAAAAATGATCCTATCACACCACATGGTGCGGTTTCTGAAAAAAAATCCAAAACATCTCTACTTGGCATTTCAAACTCTTCTGTACGACTGTATAGCATCGTCTTTCCACTCTTCCGTCTTACCAACAAGCCTTCTTTTACATATTCATTGAGTTTTTTTCTGATCGTAGAGATGTCAAATACTCTTGCATGCTCAAACCCTGCCAGATATTCGTCCACCTGATATGCGACATCCCCAAGTGACAGTTCTTGTCCATTAGAAAGAATATCCATAACAATAAAATGAAGGGTAATATCTCCATCTGTAAAGCTCTTTGTCTTCCATGCCTTATAAAGTGGATTGTGTCTGGTTGCTCTGCTATCAATTGACAAAAATACATTCTTACCATCAGCGGTCTGATGAAACTTCATATAGTTACCAAGCCAGCTCTCTATCCGACGTTTCTCGTCATCATAAGATCTGGCACTTTTTTTCGTATAATCATCCCGGCTCTTGAAACCGTAGACATAAAAATCCCGCATATAATCACGTATCTTGTTAAAATTTTTGATTAATTCGCTGTATGCCATGGTTTCGCCTCCTAACTTTTCCCAGATTGTATTGATTCAAAATACTTTATTTTTTTATGATAAGTCATTTTCATCAAACACCCCTGTAAAACTCCAGTTCTCACCCTGATCTTTTGATGTGAATACAAGCCCTTCTGTCTCGCCACTCTGCGTCATCACATGGATCGTGTAATTCTCTCCATCCTGCTGTGGCATTTCCAGATACTGATAATCATCAAGCGTGAAGCCATATTCCTGCATATGCAGCGGATATTCTGTCACAGTATCCATCGGAAGTTCTATCTCCTTCAGTGTCTTTCCACCGTCTTTTGTAACATAAATAGATGAATGTGTCTGCGATGCCCCACTCAGACCGATGAATCCAAACTGCTCGTCGAAGAATTGTATCCCTTCTCCTACTCCGCCATTTCCGTCGAATGGGTCTTCATTTACTGTTGTCCAGTTATACCCACCATCTGACGTAGTTTTCAGTTTGTAATAACGTGTTCCAAGAGCCGCATCAACAACAGAAAGTTTCCAGCCTTTTTGCTCATTTAAGAAGAATCGGACAACACCGCTTCCGTCCGTATCGACCGTCCAGGTATTATTCTCTTTTCCTTGTTCTTTCGCCTGTGAATCTTTCTCTGCCTGCTCATTCTGACTAATTGTATCAGGACTGATATATTCCGGTTCCATCATATAACGCACCGGCGTCACAGATTCATCCTGCGGAAGATACAGAGACACTTCATATCCAAGTGCTTCTCCACCGCTATCCAGTGCTGTGAAATCAGTCATACCACTGACTGCTCCGTCACCATCCACATCTCCCGGAAGATAAACAAGACCTTCCGAAGAATCAAAGGAGCGTTTTCCATAATACAGAATCTCATATTCCGGCGGATTATCTGAAAATGCGTAATTCAGATTCCATTGTGTCACCTGCATCTTACAATCTGATTTTTCCAGAATGGTAAACATAGGATCTAATTTCTTGTCATCATCATAATCTGCATTTGCGTAACCTGCGATCTGCACAACAATCTTATCACTTTTATCGATATCATAATCAATCAGATAGGTCTTATCTTTTCCCTTTTCATTCTGTCCGTAGAGATAGGCCGATACGCGGGTTATCGTTCCGTCTTTATCAAAGGACATCTCAAAACTATCTGTGATATATAACTCGTCCGGAAGTTTCAATTTCTTATTGATATCTTTTATCAGCCCTTCTGCGCCATCACGAAAGAAATTGTTATGTTCATACTCTATTTTCTTTGTCTTAAACAGGCTATCTACCTTCCAGGACAATGCGCCATTATAAGGAATCGCAGTATATACGATATAAGAAATACATCCAACCGTAACTACAAGTAGAATCAAAAGTTCTGTACCAAACACTGTTTTCCTAAGTGCACCTTTCATTTTAAAAGAGTTTTCCTTTTCCGCGATCAAGCAACCAATCCAGACGCAAAGACTGATTACCAGAAAGATACCTAAAGTAAAAAATGCAAACTTCAACTGCCTGGTACTTCCTGACTTACAAAGTATGCACGTCACCAGCAGAAACAAAATATAATAAAATATACTAAGCTTGCCAAAAATAAATTTCAATTTTTTCATCCGATCACATCCTAATAATACTTCCAGCTCTACTATTTCTAATCATTCTACTCAAAAATTATTTTAATACTTTTTCTTGACCAAAATGTAAAAGCTTCATGATTTTTTCTATATTTTTCTGTGTCCAGGCCGTAATCTCGAGCACTGCATCCGGTATCTCCTGATCTCCGGAATCCGGATTATGCATCCAGATGCATGGCATCTTAGCCGCCTTAGTAGCCTTTCCTCCATTCGTCGAATCCTCGATCACAATACACTCATCTACCGGTACGCCCAGCTGCTTTGCCGCAAAAAGAAATATATCCGGCGCCGGCTTTGGATTTTTCACTTCATCTCCACTTGTCACAGCATCAAAATATTTCACCAGATTCAATGTTTCCAGTGTCTCTACAATTACAGGTTTCGGAGAAGATGAAGCAACTGCCAGCCGATACCCGGCATCTTTCAAACAATGGAGCATCCTCTCAACTCCCGGCATCTCCGGAAATCCGTCTCGCGCAATAATTTCATCTTTCTTCTCTTTCATAATCTGATTCATTACTTCCAGGCTTTCAAATGTGATTCCATAATTTTCTTTGATCAGATTCATGAAATGGAGTCTTGTAGATCCTATGCATGGCTTATATACCTCATAGTCCAGGTCAATTCCATATCGTTCTTTAAAAATTTCTACCCAACATTGATAATGAAGCGGTTCCGTATTGATCAAAACCCCATCCATATCATAAATCACTGCTTTTATCATTCTTATATCCCAACTTTCTATAAAAGATCAATGTTAATGTGGTCGCTACGATCCAACCAAATGGCCATGCCATCCAGATTCCGGTACTTCCAAAACTTTTTGTCAAGACGAGTGCAAATCCGATTCTCAAAATAAGGTCCGGAACTGTTGCAACCACAAAATAGACCATTGCTCCTGACCCCCGGATAATTCCATCTGTCATCAGCTTAATTGCAATCATAAAATACCACGGTGATACAATTTTCAAAAATGCCATTCCTGCACTGATTGCCTCTACACTCTCTGCGCCTAAGAATAATCCCATCATCTGACGGCTGAAAATGAAATACAACATAACAAATGGTAGTGCTGTAAACTCTGATAACTTCAATCCAGTACGGAATCCCAACGGAATCCTCTCGGTTTTTCCGGCACCGATATTCTGTGCCGTATAGCTAGACAGGCAGGATCCAAGTGTCATAAAGATATTGATGGCAAATGTATTCAGCTTGATTGCTCCTGAATATCCCGCAACAACTGCTGAACCGAATTGATTTACAATTCCCTGCACGAAAA
>OCHG01000477.1_pt1 | contig 38064 bp, 36 predicted proteins | sample 1538801 | NCBI WGS metagenome assembly OCHG01 (sample SAMN04571727, study PRJEB22368) | human gut metagenome | biome: human gut; material: stool | host: Homo sapiens | place: Luxembourg | collected 2012-09-20 | reverse complement strand
TTCTTAGAATTTTCAGGGTTTTACATACTGTTCAGTTTTCAAGGTTCTTTGTTGTCTCAGCGACAGCTCATATATTTTATCATAAGCATTCTTGCTTGTCAACAACTTTTTTAATTTATTTTTTGTTTTTCTTTTTCAAAAGCGCCGTTTCTTCAACAGCTCAGCTAGTTTATCACGAAAACTCATCAGTGTCAAGCACTTTTTTGTTTTTATTTTTTCTAGCTTTTTTAAAAAAAGAAACGGAGAAAGAGGGATTTGAACCCTCGCGCCGGTTGCCCGACCTACACCCTTAGCAGGGGCGCCTCTTCGGCCTCTTGAGTATTTCTCCGCAGTAATAAAAAAAATATTCAATTGCATCTTAACGCATTTCTTTGTCAGACGCGTATCTCATTGTATCAAAGAAAATTTAAAATGTCAAGCAAATTTATCCAGGTTTTTTCTTTTTTTTTATTTCCTTTAAACCACCATTTTTCAATATATTTTATGATATGATACTATAAGCACTTAGCGAGATGTTTTGGCGGATTGCAGGAGTGCATCGCATCGCACGAAGCAATCCAGATTAGGATTCAGAAAGGAGTTTTTTATGAATTTAAAATATATGATCCTGGGAGCCGGCGGTACCGGAGGAATTCTTGGAGCCACGCTCACAAAAGCCGGAAAAGATGTTACATTCATTGCCCGTGGTTCCAACCTTGATGCTATGCGTAATAACGGTCTCATCATTCGTCATCTCTGGGATCAGACGGAAGAACATCTTGAGGTTCGTGCATTATCCATGGAAGAATCCTGTGCTCTTTCCCTGGCTCCGGAGGTTATCTTTATATGCGTAAAAGAATATTCCCTTGATTCCGTCCTTCCTTTTATCCGACAGACCGCTGGTCCCCGCACAATTATTATTCCCATCTTAAATATATATGGAACCGGTGCCAGGGTGCAGAAAGAATTACCGGATTGTACCGTTCTGGATGGATGCATCTATGTTTCTGCATCCTTAGAACATCCCGGTGTTCTGGTTCAGCACGGTCCTATCTTAAGGGTTGTCTTCGGTCCCAGGGATCCTTCCTATATTTCTCCGATTTTATCAGCCATTCAATCGGATCTTTGCGAAAGCGGTATCGATGGAGTTTTATCCACCCATATCCAAAGGGATGCTTTGGAGAAATTTTCCTATGTCTCCCCTATCGGAGCTGCCGGAGTCTACCTTCATGCCGTAGCCGGAGATTTTCAAAAGGAAGGAGCTGCCCGTGAATTATTTAAATCTATGATTCGTGAGATCAGTACCCTGGCTGCTGCCATGGGATATCCTTTTGAAAAAGACTATGTAAAAATAAATCTGGAAATTCTTTCTAACTTATCTGCCGATGCCACTACTTCCATGCAGCGTGACATAATGGAAGGAAAACCATCGGAACTGGGCGGACTTGTCATGGAGCCACTCCGACTTGCAAAAAAATATTCTGTCTCTATGCCCTGTTATGAGGAGGTAGCAAAAGTATTATGTCCATTGGAATTTTAGTTGGTAAAATTGCGGCATTATTTATCATCATGTTTTTAGGCTTTGTTTTGGTAAAGACTGGCATTTGCCGCTCAGATGACAGCCGCATTCTTTCACGCCTGTCTGTCTATATCGTAGTCCCCTGTTCGATTTTATCTGCTTTTCAGGTCAGCTGCAGCCCTTCCATCCTAAATGGGCTTCTTTTGGCGGTGGCTGCTGCTGTATTGATCCATCTCATCCTGATTGTCCTTTTTTACTCTATAGGACCTCTTCTTCATCTTAACGGAGTTGAAAAAGCCTCTATCATCTACTCTAATGCAGGAAATCTTGTTATACCGCTTGTTTCCTCTATTCTAGGACCAGACTGGGTTATTTATTCCAGCGCCTACGTCTCTGTACAGCTTTTTCTTCTCTGGAGTCATGGCAAAATGATGATCTGTGAAGAAAAGAAGCCTGATTTTAAAAAAATCATAACAAATACAAATATGATTGCCATTTTATTCGGTATTTTTCTATTCTTGGCACAGATTTCACTTCCCGGTCCAGTGGACAGCGCTGTCCGCTCCCTGGGAAGCATGATTGGTCCTTTGGCCATGCTGATCTCAGGAATGCTGATTGCCGGAACCACGCCCCAGGAAATTCTGGCTTTTCCCCATATTGGACTTGTCACGATTCTGCGGCTCATCGGTGTACCGCTTTTGACAATTTTACTTCTTAAATTCAGCGGCCTTGCTTCTTTTGCTGAGAATGGTTCACAAATTCTGCTTGTCACCCTGTTAGCCACAATCACCCCATCCGCCTCCACAATCACGCAGATGGCTCAGGTATATGGAAAAGATGCCCGCTATGCTGGTGCCATTAACGTAATTACCACTCTGCTTTGTATGATAACCATGCCAATCATGGTTTATCTCTATCAATTATAACTTTATTCTTCACGACAAAAGAGAGGTTATTTGCAAAACAGCCAATAACCTCTCTTCATAAAACTCAAAAATGCATCTGCATTCTTGCTGCGGAATGGGAGTCATCCCACATCTAATATCTTATTGTCCTATCTCTGATATTCCTTTACTGCGGTCTCGTAAAGATTGTTTCCTTCGGAATCAATTACCACGATCATAGGCATATTTTCTACCGTCAATTTTCGGATCGCCTCTGTTCCCAGATCATCGTATGCAATCACTTCCGATTCCTTAATGCACTTTGAAAGAATTGCTCCGGCTCCGCCCACTGCCGCAAAATAAACGGCACCATTGCGAACGATGGCATCGATGACTGCCTGGCTTCTCTTTCCTTTTCCGATCATGGCTCCCATGCCGAGATCCAGAAGTCTTGGAGTATATTTATCCATACGGCTGGCTGTGGTCGGACCTGCAGAACCAATCGGACGGCCCTCTCTGGCCGGTGACGGTCCCATATAATAAATTACATTATCTTTCAGATCAAGGGGAAGTTCTCTTCCTTCATCCAGCGTCTCTATCATGCGCTTATGAGCTGCATCACGTGCCGTATAGATGGTTCCGCTTATATATACATAATCACCTGCATGCAGGCTTTTTAATGTCTCCCTGTCAATTGGAGCTGTGATTGTTCTATCCATATTTTCCTCCAAATCTATCTTATGTACTCTCGGTATCTTTTTGTGCAGGAAAAACTCCGAGAGTACATTCTTTATACTATCAAATGATGTTTGGGTCACAAGAGATTTTTCCCCTTTTGATACCGGATTGCTATGTGCTTCGCACTTTCGCAATCCTAAAAATATTCATCAAATCACTCTGTGCGCATGACGGTTTACATGACAGCAGATATTGATGCCTACCGGCAGCCCTGCAATATGGGTCGGATAGGTTTCAATATTGACAGCCAGGGCGGTTGTCCGTCCGCCTAAACCGCCAGGACCAATTCCAAGGTTATTGATCTTTTCAAGCATTTCTTTTTCCAGATCACGCACATACTCAACCGGTGATTCCTCTTCCAGATTTCTGGTCAGCGCGTGCTTCGCCATCTCTGCACACTTTTCAAAGGTTCCACCGATTCCAACGCCTACTACCATCGGAGGACAGGCATTCGGTCCCGCATCCCGCACCGCTGTCAGAATAGCATCCTTGACTCCTTCAATTCCATCTGCCGGTTTCAGCATGAACACACGGCTCATATTTTCACTTCCGAACCCCTTCGGAGCCACCGTGATCTCTACCTGCTCACCCTCTACGATCTCATAATGAATGATAGCCGGTGTATTATCCTTCGTATTCTCACGGTAAATCGGATCCTTAACCACGGATTTACGGAGATATCCGTCTACATATCCCTGGCGCACGCCCTCATTGATAGCATCAGTCAGAGAACCGCCGATCAGATGTACATCCTGTCCTACCTTGATAAACACAACCGCCATTCCAGTATCCTGGCAGATCGGAATCATCTCCTCACCGGCGATACATAAGTTTTCTTCCAGCTGACCTAAAATCTGACGTCCCAATGGAGATTCTTCACTCGCTGCCGCCTCATCAAACACCTTTTTCATATCCGGTGACAGAAAATGGTTGGCCTCAATGCACATTTCTTTGATATTCTGTGTAATGGTTTCAACATTGATTCTTCTCATTTGAAAACTACCCTTCTTCCATGAAATTTTTATCTGCCCCTGCTGACAGAACCACATCTCTTAATCATTAATGACTCTTATATCATCATAATAGAAATTAAATAATCTTGCAATCATTTCTGAATAGATGTAATAAAAATACCCCCTGAATAGATTTTGATCTCATGCGCAGTGATTCTGTATGGAATATGTCAGCTTTGCTGACCAGAATCACGCGCCAAGTCTCACGGACGTTCGACTTGAATTTATCTCTATCTATTCAGGAGGTATTATATTGTTACAGTTCAGCCATGACATCTTCTTGTTTCCATATTCATTCAAACCAGTGCATGGCTGAACTGTAACATCATATTATCTTGAAATTTCTCTTGTTACGTGTTTTAACCACTCTTTTTCTTCTTCGTTCATATACGGAGAAATGGTTTCGTATACGTCTTTATGGTAAGCATTTAAGCGCTCGATATCCGCGTCATCCATGAAACGTGTATCCAGTGCCTCTAAGTCAATCGGCGCCTTGGTCAGGAATTCGAACTTCAGGAACTGTCCGTACTCATTCTTCTCATCCTCGACACATAAGATCAGATTCTCTGTTCTGGTTCCGAAATCGCCTGCAAAATACAGCCCCGGCTCATCGGAGCAGATCATGCCCGGCTCGATCACAGCGCTGTCCTGACGCTCCGGAACAACTTTCCAGCGCAGTCCGTTCGGTCTCTCATGTACGTTAGAAAGATATCCTACACCATGTCCGGTACCATGGGCAAAATCAAGACCACGTTTCCAGAATGCTTCACGGATGGTGTAGTCTAAGTTGATTCCCCGGCAGCCGTGAAGGAACTTCATGGTTGATACCTTCAGCATAGCGGCTGCTACGATTGTGTAGTACTCTTTTTCCTTCTCGGTCAGAGGTCCTAACGCATAGGTTCTTGTGATATCAGTAGTTCCCTCTAAATACTGTCCGCCGGAATCCACCAGCAGAAGACCTTCCGGTTTTAATTTCTTGCATACCTCATCGCTTGGATGATAATGGCACATTGCTGCATTTTCCTTGTAAGCGGCAATGGTTACGAAACTTGGCTCGATATAGTTGCCCTGCTCTGCTCGCAGTTCTTCAATTTTATGAGCCGCTGTCATCTCTGTCATATCGCAGGTTCCGATGGTATGCTTCAGCCAGTACATAAACTTGGTAACAGCTATGCCATCTTTTAAATGGGCCCTACGCATATTTTCGATCTCGGTCGCATTCTTAACAGCCTTCATAGTCGCACATGGATTCATCTCGTCTATGATGCGGCAGGAAGCATCAATGCTCTCGCATACAGCAAAGCTTGCTTTCTTGCGTTCCAGAAGAATCTTCTCATTCTTCAGGGCTGCCACATCCTGTAAGAATTCCGCATACTCTTTTACCTGAACCTTTGCCTCAGCTAAAGCCGCACAAACCGCTTTTCCCATCTTAGTATCTTCTTTGATAGCTTCTTTCTGTACGTATAAATAGGCTTCATCCTGTGTAATAAGTGCATAGGACAGAAATACCGGGTTATTTACAATATCGTTTCCACGGAGATTGAATAACCATGCGATTTCATCCAGAGCCGTCATCAGATGAATCTGTGCTTTATTTTTCTTCATGGCATCACGAAGATCTGAAAGTTTCTCTACGGTGCTCTTTCCGGCATATTTTACATCCAGGCTCCAGATAGGCTCGCAGGACATAGCCGGACGGGAAGTCCATATCTCACCTACCAGATCCTTGCTGCAGTTGATTGTTACATTTTTTTCCTGCAGTAAGTTCTGAAGACCATACCCCAGCTCAGAGTTTACAACACGGCCATCAAATCCAAGGCATCCATCAACCGGAAGCTCCTCCTCTAAAAACTCGTCCAGAGTCGGGAATTCAGGTTCACCCATGCGGTATAATTTGATCTCACTGCCTGAAAGCTGCTCTTCTGCCTGTACAAAGTATCTTCCGTCTGTCCAGAGTCCGGCTTTGTCCATAGTGATAACAGCCGTTCCAGCGGTTCCGTTGAAACCGGTCAGGAAGTGACGGCATTTAAAGAATTCGCCTACATACTCAGATTCATGAAAATCCGCAGTCGGAACCAGGTATGCATCGATTCCCAGTTCTTTCATGCGATCTCTTAATTGTCCAATTTTTATATTTGTCTGGTTCATTATTTCCTCCTTCATGCAATTTTTTTGAAAAAATATGTACTCCTGGAATGTCTATGCATTCCGCATAAAACATTCCCAGAGTACATCTTATTCTAGTTATTTAAATTATCGTAACGCTTCAGCCCCATTAGCCAAGAAACATTCCAACGCCCGGTCCTAACGGAAGGTTAAGTACGATCCATAATACTAACAGGATACTCCATCCAATCAGGAAGCAGATACTGTACGGAAGCATGGTGGAAACCAGAGTTCCGATACCAGCCTCTTTATCATATTTCTTCATGAATACGATAATCATTGCGAAATAGGACATCATCGGAGTGATAACGTTTGTACAGGAGTCACCGATACGGTAAGCAACCTGAGCGAACTCCGGTGTGTAACCTAACAGCATGAACATCGGTACGAATACCGGAGCGATCAGAGCCCATTTTGCAGATGCAGAACCCATGAACAGGTTGATGAATGCTGCAAAAAGAACGAATAAGATCATGGTCGGGATAGTTCCAATACCAGAGTTTCTAAAGAACTCAGCTCCCTTTAATGCAAGGATCGTTCCTAATTTGGTATAACCAAAGAAGTTAATAAACTGTGCTGCCACAAAGGTCAGAGCGATGTAGGAGCTCATGGTTCCCATGGCACGTCCCATAGCGTTGCAGACATCCTTCTCTCCGTGATATACACCAGTCATATGACCATATACAACAGACGGTACGAAGAAAAGTACAGTGATAATCGGGATGATACCCTCCATGAACGGAGAGTTTCCTAACAGTGTTCCGTCCTCAGCTCTCATAACAGAGTTAGCCGGGAGACAGAAAGCTACCAGAACCAGAATCATAACCAGTAAGGTTAAACCAGCTACTTTCAGAGCTTTTCTTTCCTGGTCGTTTAATTTATATTCAGAGCTTGTTTCATTCTCTTCCCCATTGCCGTGATACTCACCAAAACGCGGTGCAACGACTTTCTCAGTGATGATAGTACCTAAGATTGTGATCAGGAAGGTAGATACCATCATGAAGTACCAGTTTCCGGTCGGCTCAACTACATAAGTCGGGTCTACCATCTTTACAGCCTCGTTGGTAATACCGCAAAGAAGCGGATCCAGAGTACCGATTAATAAGTTTGCAGAGAAACCACCGGATACACCTGCAAATGCTGCTGCCATACCAACTACCGGATGACGATTGTATGCCATAAACATCAGTGCAGCGATCGGAATCAGAACGATGTATCCAACTGCGTCAGCCAAGTTGGACATAACGCCTAAGAATACGATCATCGGAGTAATTAACTTAGCCGGAGTAACCTCTACAGCAGACTTTAATGCTCCTCCGATTAAACCACTGTCCTCCAGAAGTCCGATACCAAACATAGCTACCAGGACAACTCCCAAAGGAGCGAATCCTGTAAAGTTAGTGATTGCATGTGTCAGCATGTACACAAGCCCCTCACCATTCAAAAGGCTGACAGCCTGAACCGTCTGAGTCTCTACGACTCCCTTAGAACGGTTAACCAGTTCACCTGTTGCCGAAACTCCAGCCATCTCACAGACAGCAGAAAGAACGATAACAAAGAGAACTAAAATTGCAAAAATAGAAATCGGATGCGGAAGTTTATTTCCAACTTTCTCAATTCCGTTCAGCCAGCGGTTTAATAACGAAGGCTTATCTTTTGCTTGTTCGTTTGCTTTTCCCATTTTTTCCTCCATTCCTAACTTATACGTATAAGTGAATTTTGTATTGTTAGAATATCACAAAAGGATCGGCATTTCAATTGTTTTTTTAGCAATATTAAATTATTGTGTATTTTAGTGAATTTCTATAGACATTTTTAGAGAAATTTAATAAACTGTAAAAGTGTTATAAGGAGTCTACAAAATTATGAAAAAAAATGTTACTGCAAAAGACATCGCAAAACTTTGCGGAGTCTCTCAGGCGACTGTATCTTATGTGATCAATAATCGCCAGAATCAGAAGATCAGTGAGGAAACCAGACGCAAGGTTTTAGATGCCGTTGAAGCACTTCACTACTATCCCAATGCTTCCGCCAAAAGCATGCGGACCAAAAACTGTACATCCATCGGAATTGTATGTGCAAAGGATTACAGCCGCCAGGCTTTCTTAAATGCTTTTACCGGAATCAGCCAGTACCTGTCCCAGATCGACTATACCATCACGATTTTCAATGAAATGGATGATATAGATTCTTCTCCGGATTATGTCAAAAGCTATTATTCCAACGTGATCGATGGACTCATTTTTATTTCCAACGATGATCACGCTGCTTTTACAAAACCGGCCGATGAAAATCATATTCCCTATGTGGTTATCTGTATGGACGGGGTTTTCTCAAAAAAAACACCGTTCCCCCATGCATTTGAATATGCCCTGCAGGAATGTGCCTCCTTCTGTCTGGAAAAGGGAATCCGCGAAGTGCGGTATTTTTCCATCAGCAATGACGGTCTTTTAGTTAATAATAAATATCCGCTTTTTGAATCCCTGCTTCGCCGGACGGCACCGAACTGCCATCTGGAACACGTGATCTGTCCCATCAAGGATCGTGATCTGATTCATTTGCAGCAATTTTTAGCTAAATACATGGAAAACCGCAGTTTTGATCTTGCCATTTCTCAAAACTACGACATTGGACTGCTGCTGCAGCGTGAAATTTTAAAAACAGGCTTTTCCATCCCTCAGAGAATTCGCCATATCTTCCTGAACGAGGTGAATTTCTATGAAATGGACTATCCTTCTATCAGCGGCATTGATATTCCCTACGATCAAATGGGCGAGTATGCTGCCAAACTTCTTCTTGCTATGATCGAAAACCGTGAATCTGAATTTACCTACCAGGAATTCAAGTGCCGACTCATTCAGAGAGAAACGACGCTGTGACGCTGTTAAAATACTGCGCCTTATAAAGATCAAAAAGAGAACACCCGCTAATTCCAGTTTATGAATTGCCGGATGTTCTCTTTTTTATGATTTTCTTTTCAAAGATCAAGGATATCTGATCTTTTTTACTTTTTATTCGTTACAGTTCAGCCATGACATCTTCTGTATTCTCAGATTCGGTTTCTTCTCCGTCCTGCTCCTCCAGAAGTTCGTCTTCTTCATCCTCATCCTTGTCGCTCTCCCGCACCTTGGCGATGCTTGCAACTGCTATGCCGGATTCAGCATCAATACTCATCAGCTTCACACCGGAGGTATTGCGTCCGATAATCGAGATGTCGCTGACTGCCATCTTGATGATGATGCCTTCATTGGTAATCAGCATGATCTTGCGCTCATTATCTACCAGCTTTGCACCCACCAAATCACCGGTTTTGTCGATGATCTTATAACAGCGCACACCCTTGCCGCCACGGTTCTGGGCTGTAAATTCATCAATCGGAGTGCGTTTTCCATAACCATTTTCCGATACCACCAGCAGGCATTCTCCCTGGCTGGCCATCTGCATACCGATGACTTCATCGCCTTCATCAAACTTCATGCCGATAACACCCATGGAAACACGGCCTGTCACGCGGACATCGGTCTCATGGAATCGGATACACATACCTTTCTTTGTGATCAGGAAAATATCTTCGGTATTATCGGTAGCCTTAACTTCGATCAATTCATCGTCATCACGAAGTACAATCGCCTGAAGACCGTTCTTGCGGACATTGCTGTATTCCTTCATCGGAGTCTTCTTAACCATACCATTGCGGGTTGCCATGAAGAGATATTTCTCATCATCGATCTCCTTCATAGGAACGATGGATGTGATCTTCTCGCCTGGCATCAGCGGAAGCAGATTCACGATGGCAGTACCTCTGGCAGTGCGTCCTGCCTCCGGAATCTCATATCCTTTCAAGCGGTATACGCGTCCCTTGTTGGTAAAGAACATCACATAATGATGGGTTGTGGTCATCAGCAGATCTTCGATATAATCTTCCTCAATAGTCTGCATGCCCTTGATTCCCTTGCCTCCGCGGTTCTGACTCTTGAAATTATCGCTGGACATTCTCTTAATATAGCCAAAATTGGTCATGGTCACAACGATATCGTCATCCGGGATCAAATCCTCCGCAGACATATCGTATTCATCATATCCGATGGCGGTACGGCGGTCATCTCCGTATTTATCAGCGATGAGGGAGATCTCCTCCTTGATAACACCCAGAAGTTTCTTCTCATCTGCCAGAATCGCTTTCAACTCTGCAATCTTTGCCTCCAGCTCTTTATATTCATTTTCCAGTTTCTCGCGTTCCAAACCGGTCAGAGCACGCAGACGCATATCTACGATGGCCTGTGCCTGTGCATCCGAAAGATCAAAACGCTCCATTAACTGAGCTTTCGCCGCCTGAACATTGGCAGAACCGCGGATGATCTTAATAACCTCATCGATATGATCCAGTGCCTTTAAAAGACCTTCCAAAATATGGGCTCTCTCTTCTGCCTTGTTCAGATCATATTTGGTTCTTCTGGTTACCACATCCTCCTGGTGCTTTAAGTAATATTCCAGGATCTGCTGCAGATTTAAGATACGCGGCTCATTATTAACCAGCGCCAGCATAATCACACCAAAGGTGTCCTGCAGCTGTGTATGCTTCAGCAGACGGTTCATGATGACATTGGCATTCACATCACGGCGCAGTTCAATGCAGATCCGAAGTCCCTCACGGTTGGATTCATCACGCAGATCCGTGATTCCATCAAGCTTTTTATCCTTTACAAGCTCTGCGATCTTTTCGATCAAACGAGCCTTATTCACTGCATAAGGAAGCTCTGTCACGATGATACGGCTCTTTCCATTTGCCATGGCCTCGATATTGTATACAGCCCGTACACGGATCTTGCCGCGTCCGGTTCTGTAGGCTTCTTCGATGCCTGCTTTTCCAAGGATGGTTGCTCCTGTCGGGAAATCAGGTCCCTTTACGATCTCCATCAGTTCTTCGATGGTAGTCGGGCGGTCTTCCTCCACCCGGTTGTCTATGATCTTGACAACGGCAGCAATCACCTCACGCAGGTTGTGAGGCGGAATATTCGTTGCCATACCAACGGCGATACCGGTGCCGCCATTTACCAGAATATTGGGAAAACGAGCCGGAAGAACCGTCGGTTCTTTCTCAGTCTCATCAAAGTTCGGCATGAAATCAACGGTATTCTTGCCAATATCCGCCAGCATCTCCATGGAAATACGGCTCAGTCTTGCCTCGGTGTATCGCATCGCTGCGGCGCCGTCGCCGTCCATGGAACCGAAGTTTCCATGTCCATCTACAAGCGGGTAACGGGTAGCCCATTTCTGAGCCATATTAACCAATGCGCCGTAAATGGAGCTGTCGCCGTGCGGGTGATATTTACCCATTGTATCACCGACGATACGGGCGGATTTACGGTGCGGCTTATCCGGACCGTTATTCAGCTCAACCATCGAATAAAGCACTCGTCTCTGCACCGGTTTCAAGCCGTCGCGCACGTCCGGGAGTGCCCGGGCGGCGATAACGCTCATCGCATAATCGATGTAAGACGTTTCCATTGTCTTTTTCAGATCAATGTCATGAATTTTGTCAAATATATTTGGTTCCATCTATACTCCTTTCGTCCTCAAAAGGATTTAAGTGACTTAAATTTAATTAAATATCCAGGTTCTTTACGTACTTCGCATTTGCCTCGATAAACTCACGACGCGGCTCAACCTGATCACCCATCAGGGTAGCAAATGTCAGATCAACCTCCGAAGCAGTCTCACTGTCGATCTGTACACGGAGAAGAATTCGGCGCTCCGGATCCATGGTAGTCTCCCAAAGCTGTTCCGCGTCCATCTCGCCCAGACCTTTATAACGCTGGATCTTATTGTTGTTGTCACGGCCAATCTCAGTCAGAATCGAATTCAGCTCATCATCGCTGTATGCATACCAGACACGCTTATTCTTCTCGATCTTATAAAGCGGCGGCTGTGCCAGATATACATGTCCTTCCCGGATCAGATCCGGCATAAAACGATACAGGAACGTCAGAAGCAGGGTACTGATATGAGCACCGTCCACATCGGCATCGGTCATGATAATGATCTTGTTGTAACGAAGTTTTGAAATATCAAAATCTTCATGAATACCGGTACCAAATGCCGTGATCATCGCACGGATCTCCGCATTGCCGTAAATTCGATCCAGTCTTGCTTTTTCTACGTTTAAGATCTTGCCTCGAAGAGGCAGAATAGCCTGATTGGATTTATTTCTAGCCTCTTTCGCAGAACCACCCGCGGAATCTCCCTCTACGATGTAGATCTCGCAGTTTTCCGGATTCTTGTCGGAACAGTCGGCTAATTTTCCTGGAAGCGCCATGCCGTCGAGCGCTGATTTACGTCTCGTCATCTCGCGCGCCTTGCGGGCTGCGTCGCGGGCTCTCTTGGCAAGAATTGATTTCTCACAGATGATCTTGGCAACCGTTGGATTCTGCTCCAGGAAATATGTCAGCTGCTCGCTCACGATCGCATCGACCGCCGCGCGGGCCTCGCTGTTGCCGAGTTTCTGCTTCGTCTGTCCCTCAAACTGCGGCTCCTCGATCTTAACGCTGATGATCGCTGTAAGGCCCTCGCGGATATCTTCACCGCTGAGTGCCAGCTCATTTTCCTTCAGAAGCTTATTTTTCTTCGCATAATCGTTAAAAGTCTTCGTCAGCGCGCTCTTGAAACCAGCCAGATGCGTACCGCCCTCCGGGGTATTGATATTGTTGACGAATGTGTAGATATTTTCCGTGTAGGAATCGTTATGCTGCATCGCCACCTCGACAAATACCTTGTCCTTGATGCCCTCGCAGTAGATAACCGGTTCATAGAGCTTCTCATTGCTCCGGTTCAAGTAGGTGACAAATTCCTTGATACCGCCCTCATAGTGGAAGGTCTTCTCATGCTTCACTTCTCTGTCATCCCGCAGGGTGATCTTTAAGTTTTTCGTCAGGAATGCCGTCTCACGCAGGCGTACTTTTAACGTATCATAGTCGTAGACTGTTTCCTCGAAAATCTCCTTATCCGGCAGGAATACGACCCGTGTGCCGTGCTTATCCGGAGCACACTCACCGACTACTTTCAGCGGATACATCGTTTTGCCGCGCTCATAGCGCTGTTTATATACCTTTCCATCGCGGCAGATCTCAACCTCCAGCCACTCGGAAAGGGCGTTTACAACCGATGCGCCTACGCCGTGCAGACCGCCGGATACCTTGTATCCGCCGCCGCCGAACTTGCCGCCCGCATGCAGGATCGTAAATACGACCTCAACCGCCGGAAGACCCGCCTTTTTCTGGATGTCAACCGGAATGCCACGACCGTCATCCTGTACCGTGATCGAATTGTCCGCATTGATCTGCACCTCAATGTGGCTGCAGTATCCAGCGAGCGCCTCGTCCACGGAGTTGTCTACTATCTCATACACCAGGTGATGGAGGCCTCTTACAGATGTGCTGCCTATATACATACCAGGACGCTTTCTGACCGCCTCCAATCCCTCCAATATCTGTATTTGATCTGCACTGTATTCTGAACCCATAGTTCCTCCTTCACTTGCTGTTTTATGTCTGACTAGTTGTCTTGTTTGGACGTTCACAAGTGACCGTCCCGCTCACGACCCGAAAGGTCTTATCTATCTGGAAGCTGTGGCTGATAAAATCATCCAAGCCCGTACAGGTAATGATCGTCTGTATGTGGCGGATGCTGGCGAGCAGATGATCCTGCCGTTTTCCATCTAACTCCGACAAAACATCGTCGAGAAGCAGGATCGGATACTCCTTTTTGATCTTTTTAACCAGCTCAATCTCCGCCAGTTTGAGCGATAATGCCGCCGTCCTCTGCTGTCCCTGTGAACCGAAGCGCCGGATGTCAATTCCGTTGACATAGAAACTTAAGTCATCCCGGTGTGGTCCGACCAGCGTCGTCTTCTGCTTCCGGTCCGCCTCGCGGCTCTTTTTGACTGCCGCTTCCAACTGATCTGCCTCCGTGTTCGGCTCATACTGGATGATGAGTTCTTCCTTTCCACCCGACAATTTCTGATGGATCGGACAGATCAATTCGTTTAATTCACCGATAAATTTTCGCCGGTACTGGCTTACCTCCCGCCCGTAGGAAGCAAGCTGCATATCCCATATATCCAGCATCTCCTCATACTCGGGATGGAAAAACAGCTCCTTTAAGAGCTTATTTCTCTGTATCACCACCCGGTTGTACTGCACCAGCGAATGGACGTAGAGCCGGTTTAACTGGCATAATTCCAGATCAATAAAACGGCGCCGATCCGCCGGTCCGTTCTTAATGAGATTCAGATCTTCCGGCGAAAAAAACACCACATTAACAATGCCGAAAAGCTCGCTCGCCCGCCGGATCGGAATCCCGTTGACCGCCACGCCCTTCGTCTTATTTTTCTTTAGATGCATGTCAATCCGGTACGGCACATCGTCCTTGCGAAGCTGCATCTTGATGTGGGACTCGTCCTCTCCGAATTCGATGATCTCCCTGTCCTTGCTGCCGCGGTGGGACTTGGTTGTCGCACACACGTAGACCGCTTCAAGGATATTGGTTTTACCCTGCGCGTTGTCCCCGTAGAGAACATTCGTCCCCGGATCAAAATCCATATGTAATTCCCCGTAATTGCGGTAATTTTTGAGTTCGATCGATTCGATAAACATGAAACCATCCTTTATTTGGTGATTGTTACGGTCTCTCCGTCATACTCGACTTTGTCCCCGTCGTAAAGCTTTTTGCCGCGCTGCATCTCCACCGCGCCATTGACCTTCACAAGCCCGTCCTGAATCGCAAATTTAGCATCCACGCCGGACTCTACCAGACCAGCTGCCTTAAGCGCCTGACCCAGTTTTATAAATTCATCTCTCAGTTTTATCTCCATCTTATTTCAGATCCTTTCTGTCACTGTCTGCCTGCACCTGCCATGTCTAAAAATGGCAGGTTAGATCGCTGCCGCATTGAAATTGACCGGCAGAATCAGATAGATGTAAGTCTCCTCCTCGTCCCGGATAAAGCACGGGGATTTCGGATTCATCATGTACAGAGTCACTTCCTCATCATCGATGATTCGCAGCGCATCACCCAAAAACTTCGGGTTGAAGCCGATCATCAGGTCTTTTCCAAACTTGGTAATCGCCAGACGTGCATCCATCGTACCGAAGGCGGAATGCATCTTTAACTCCATTTCTTCATCGGTAAAGTTTAAGATCAAAGGTTTCTTATCATTTTCACGGACGAGAATGCTCGCACGGTCGATCGCATCCATGAAATCACGGCGGTTCAAGGTAACTTTCGTCTCATAATCGGAGGAAAGCATCTGATTGATCCGGAAATACTCGCCCTCAATCAGGCGGGATAACACGATCGTGTCGTCAAATTCAAACATGATGTGGTTGGTGCTGAAGAAAATCTGTACCTCAGAGTCGTTGTCACCGTTTAAGATCTTGCTGATCTCACCTAAAGTCTTGCCAGGAACGATGACTTTTATATCACTGTACTGTTCTTTTAATGCAACTTTGCGGATCGACATGCGGTGTCCGTCGAGGGAAACGAGCTTAAGTTCATTGCCGGTGACCTCCATCAGCTCACCGGTCATCATCTTGTTGCTGTCGTTCGGCGAGATCGAGAAGATCGTCTGGCGGATGATCTCTTTTAAGGTAAACTGGGAAAGTGTGATGAATTTATCCCGCTCAATGTGGGGAATATAGGAAAATTCATCGCCGTCCTTGCCCTGAATCTGGAAAATAGCCTTGTCACAGGTGATCGTCGTGTTGTATTTTTCATCCGATTCGATCGTGATCGTAGAATTTTCGCCGGAGAGCTTGCGGATAATATCGGAAAAAAGCTTGGCATCAAGAGCGATTTTTCCACGTTCCAGGATCGTTCCTTCAACCTTTGTCTCAATTCCCAGCTCCATATCGTTGCCGGTCAGTTTGATCTCATCCGAAACAGCATCGATCAGGATGCATTCGAGAATCGGCATGGTGGTTTTGGAAGGAACGGCCTTCAGAACAATGTTGATGCCGTTCATTAAATGATCTTTTTCAAATGAAAGCTTCATGTTTGTTGATAACTCCTTTGCTAAAAATAACGTGGAACGGAAAGAAAAGATATATATAAATTCCGTCGCAATCGTAGTAGGGGCTGTGAATATGTGGAATTCTCCGGACAGCCCTGAAAATACAGGGGTTCAGACTCCTTTTGAATGGTTAAAAAGGCTGTGTAAAACTGTCCGGAACCGGCTGGATAACTTTTGGATTATCCACAGCCCTGAAATGGAGCAAAATGTGGGAAAAGTTATCCACAGGTTTTCAACCACTTTTCCACGCGAAATTGTGGAAGAAACCTACTGTGGGCTGATCTTTTTCATTAAGATTTCCACTGTATTGCGAAGAGATTCGTTTTTCTCCATATCGGCAGCGATCTTGTCGTGACCGTGGATGATCGTCGTGTGATCCCGACCGCCTAAATATTTGCCGATATTCTGCAGGGAAGTTCCGAGCATCGAACGGCAGATATACATCACGATCTGGCGCGGGAATACGATCTCCTTGTTGCGCTTCTGGGAGGAGATGTCAAGCGGAGTGATACCGAAATGATCGGCAACGACCTGGATGATCAGCTCCGGGGTCACTTCTTTCTCCGCGTTCGGGGAAATGAGATCCTTGAGAGCTTCCTCCGCCAGCTCCGTCGTGATCTCCTTGTTATTTAACTTGGAGAGGGCGACGATCTTGGTGAGGGCGCCCTCGAGCTCGCGGATGTTGGACTTGACGTTGGTGGCGATGTACTTGATCACTTCATTATCTATATTGTAGCCCTCGAGTTCCTCTTTTTTGCGGAGGATCGCCATACGGGTTTCATAATCCGGCGACTGGATATCGACGGTCAAGCCCCATTCGAAACGGGAACGAAGCCGTTCTTCCAGCGTCTCGATCTCTTTCGGCGGCTTATCTGAGGAGATAATGATCTGTTTTTTCGCTTCATAGAGTGCGTTGAAGGTATGGAAAAATTCTTCCTGTGTCGATTCCTTACCGATAATAAACTGGATATCATCGATGAGGAGGACGTCGTTGTTTCTGTATTTTTCACGGAACTCCGTGGTGGAAATATTGTTTTTGTTCCGGATCGCATCGATCAGTTCGTTCGTAAACTTCTCACTTGTAACGTAGAGAACCTTCGCTTTTGGATTGTTTTTTAAGATAAAATGTCCGATCGAGTGCATAAGATGCGTTTTTCCCAGACCTACACCCCCGTAAATGAAGAGAGGGTTGTAGATCTCACCCGGAGATTCTGCTACGGCGAGGGAAGCGGCGTGCGCTAAGTTATTGTTCGCGCCGACGACGAAGGTGTCGAATGTGTAGCGCGGATTTAAGTTCGCATCCTGGATGAGCTGGCGGCTGACCTCGGACGGGCGGTTGATCAGATGGCTTTTGTCCGTCTCTTTTTGCGGCTCATCGACCTGTTCGATGGTGACAAAATCGACCTCACACTCGATTCCGGTTAGTTCTTCGATGGTAATCTGGATCAAAAGTCCGTATTTTTTTTTGATATAGCCGAGAAACTGCACATCCGGAACCAGGATCTGAAGGGTGCCGTCTTTCATGGAATAAGGCTGCGTCGGAAGCAGCCATGTTTTGAAAGAAACGTCCGTCAGTTCGTGTTCTTCTTTAATATGGAGGAGAATTTCATCCCATTTTTCCTTAATTTTCTCTATCATACTGTGTCTCCTAAACGTAAAAAGCAGCCAAAACTGCAAAATAACCCAATCTAAGTTCTATTCTACATGATTTGTCCACATTTTTCAATAAAAACCCGCAATGTGAATAAGTGAAATTCAGTTATCCACGTGGAAAAAACGCCGAAAAATAAGGCTTTTTGGTGAATGGGTGTGAACAATCAGAGGCTTATCCAGATCGTATTCCACGGCTTTTCCACAAGTTATCCCCAAAATGTGGATAAGTGGAGGATAAGCTGTGAATAGGTGGCGGGAATGCTGATAAAATAAGGATTTTTTTATCCACAAAATGGAAATGTCCCGGTGTGTATACTGTATACAATAAGGCGCCGCGACAGCAATCGACGATCGATCTGTGGGGATGCAGGATCGAAATGGTGGAAAAACCACAGAAATTCCTTGTTCTATGGGGATTAAAAAGATCAAAATAGTGGTTGACGAATGCGGAATTCTTCTATATAATGGAGAAGATGTTTAATTACAATAGTCTAACTATGTTGAGAAGAATGCAGATTTCGGCGTGAGCCGGAGGAAGCGTGGATTTCTCTTACTATATTATGGATGAGGAGGTGTATGCAGACATGAAGATGACATTTCAGCCGAAGAAAAGACAGAGAGCAAAAGTTCATGGATTCCGTGCGAGAATGAGCAGCGCAGGTGGAAGAAAAGTTCTGGCTGCCAGAAGAGCAAAAGGTAGAGCAAAATTATCTGCTTAATGAACGAGGCCGCAATCGAGTTATAGATTGTGGCCTTTCTTAATATTCATAGAAAAAGTTCTATGAAATTAAGAAAAGCTCTGCGATGCACACTCGCTGCAGGGGAAAATGATTGCTAATGCAATCGCACCTCGGTGCGTGAATCCGGCGAGCCGGATTCTATTTTATTCATAGGAAATTGCGTCCTATGAATAAAAAACGCTCCGCGAGGATGCGCACTTGCGCGAAGCAGAAACATGTCGCAAGCGACCGCGCTCGGCGCGAGAATGTGCCAGGGCACATTCTTTTTTATATTATTTATCATTGGTGATTTTAATGAAGCGTTTTAATTCAATTAAGAAGAACAGCGAATTTCAAAAGGTTTACAAGACAGGGAAATCCTATGCCAATAAGCTTCTGGTTATGTACGTGAAGCGGGTGGATGACGGGAAGGAGCCTCGGATCGGTATCTCCGTCAGCAAAAAGGTTGGAAACAGCGTGGTCCGCCATCACGTGACAAGGTTGGTACGGGAGAGCTATCGGTTAAATAAGGACAGAGTCAGACTCGGATTAGACATCGTAGTCGTTGCCAGACCGGCAGCGAAAGAAGCAGACTTCAAAAAAATTGAGAGTGCATACCTGCACTTATGCGGACTGCATAACATTCTGGAGAATCGAAGTGAGAATATTGATTAAGAAGATCTTGATAAAGATGATTCGGGGATATCAGCTCTATATTTCCCCTATGACAGGACCTCACTGCAAGTACACGCCGACGTGCTCGGAGTACGCCATCCAAGCACTTAAAAAGTACGGCGCTGTAAAAGGTATGATTTTGGCATGTAAGCGGATTCTTCGCTGTAATCCATTTGCAGAAGGCGGTTATGATCCAGTTCCGTAAAGGATGAGGAGGTAGTTCATTGGACGTTAGCGTTTTAGTTGCGACAAAGGCAGGTTCGATCATGGGACCGATCGCCAGCGTGTTTGGTTATATCATGGACTTTTTATTCCGGATTACCAGCAGCATGGGGATCATGAATATCGGTCTGTGTATCATCCTGTTTACCATTATCACAAAGTTACTGTTATTTCCTCTGACGATCAAACAGCAGGAATCGTCAAAACTTATGTCGCTTATGAACCCTGAAATCAAGGCGGTTCAGAATAGGTATAAGGGAAAAACCGATCAGGCATCGATGGCTAAACAACAGGTCGAGATGCAGGCAGTCTATGAGAAATATGGCTCGAATCCGATGGCAGGATGTCTGCCGATGGCGATTCAGCTTCCGATTATCTTCGCTTTGTACCGGGTTATCTACAACATTCCGGCATACGTACCGTCAGTACGTGTCTTTTTTGACAACGTAGCGAACCCGCTGATGGGGCAGCCGGATTACATCAACAAGATTTCCGAGCTGGCAAGCGGTGTCGGCATGGCGGTGGACAAGGTAGACTACACCGTGGCAAACAAAGTCGTAGATATGTTATATAAGTTGACACCGGCTGGATGGGATACGCTGGAAAGTTTATTCCCGCAGATCTCTTCGACGATCGCAGAAAATGCGAGCAAGATTGAGCAGATGAACTATTTCTTCGGCATCAATCTGGCAACTCCGCCGTTTACCGGTTTTAACCATATCACGATCGCATGGATCATCCCGATCCTCGCAGGTCTGACCCAGTGGATCTCCACCAAGCTGATTTCCAATTTACAGCAGGTGGATCAGGACGCGCCGGGCGCGAGCATGATGAACAGCATGATGATCACGATGCCGCTGATGTCCGTATTCTTCTGTTTCTCCCTGCCGTCCGCGATCGGTATCTACTGGGTCGTTCAGGGTGCATTCCAGCTCGTTCAGCAGCTGATCGTAAATGCACATATGAACAAGATCGATGTCGATGATCTGATCCGCCGCAACGTGGAGAAGATGAACAAGAAGAGAGCGAGAAAAGGTCTGCCGCCGGCCAATGTCAGCGAGAAGGCAAGCGTGAATTTAAAGGCGCTGCAGGCACGCGAGGATGCGGAAAGCAAGGCGAAAGAGGACAAGATCTCCCGCAATAAAAAGCAGATGGAGGCGTCTGAAGCATTTTACAATTCCGATCCGAAGCCGGGCAGTCTGGCTTCCAAGGCAAAGATGGTGCAGAAGTACAACGATAAGCACGCGAAAAAATAGAAGGAGGGCGCAGGATGGATATGATTACGGTTACCGCTAAGACAGTCGATGAGGCAGTAACAAAGGCACTGATTGAACTGGAAACCACCAGTGATAAATTAGAGTACGAAGTGGTCGAAAAAGGAAGCGCCGGATTTCTGGGGATCGGCGCGAAACCGGCGATCATCCGTGCTAAGAAAAAAGAGACGCTCGAGGATCGTGCGATCGATTTTTTAAGCCAGGTATTTGATGCGATGAACTTAGATGTGAAGATCGCAGCGGCTTTCAATGAGGAAGAGGGCGAAATGAACATCGATCTCTCCGGTGAGGATATGGGTATTTTGATCGGTAAGAGAGGTCAGACCCTGGATTCTCTCCAGTATCTGGTCAGCCTGGTTGTCAACAAGAAGAGCGAGAATTACGTCCGCGTGAAGCTCGATACCGAGAATTACCGCGAGAGACGGAAAGAGACGCTTGAGACACTGGCAAAGAACATTGCTTACAAGGTAAAGAGAACGAAACGTTCCGTATCTTTGGAGCCGATGAACCCGTATGAGAGACGGATCATTCATGCAGCGCTGCAGAATGACAAGTATGTCACCACCCGCAGCGAGGGCGAGGATCCGTTCCGGCATGTGATTATTTCGCTGAAGCGCGAGGGCAGACGCGAGAGAAGTGACGGGTATGGGAGATATGAGAAGTAAATAAGTGTGACGAAGAAGGTCTGGAGGTATCTAGACCTTCTTTTTTGTGGGGGATCGAGCGCGAGAGGTTTATCGTGAAAACATGAAAAAAGAAATAAATATTAGACTAGATTTGTAAATAAAGATGGGAAAATGCTCCCATATGGTATAGAATAAGAAGATAAAAAGCAAGGAAGGATTTATATATATATGGTATATACAGATACAATCGCCGCGATCGCGACGGCGCTTTCGAGTTCGGGGATTGGGATTATCCGAATTAGCGGTTCGGACGCTGTGGCGGTGGCGGAGCGGATGTTTGAACCGGCGGTGGCGGGGAAGAGGCTTTCAGAGCAGAAAACGTATACGATTCATTATGGATATATTCGGGATGGAGAGGAACGGATCGATGAAGTGCTGCTTCTTTTGATGCGCGGTCCGCACAGTTATACGGCGGAGGACACGGTAGAGATTGACTGTCACGGAGGCGTGCTGGTGATGAAGCGGATTCTGGAGCTGGCGGTAAAATGTGGGGCGCGGCTGGCGGAACCAGGTGAATTTACGAAGCGGGCGTTTTTAAATGGCAGAATTGATCTTTCGCAGGCGGAAGCCGTGATCGATGTGATCCAGTCGAAAAATGAGTATGCGCTGCAGTCTTCGGTCAGCCAGTTGAGCGGTTCAATGTCGCGGAAAGTGCGGGAACTCCGCGAAAAACTAATCTATGAGATCGCCTTTATTGAGTCCGCACTTGATGATCCGGAGCATATTTCTCTGGACGGATACCCGGAGCGCCTTCGGGAGACGCTGCAGCCGATTGAGATGGAGCTGGAGGCGTCGATCGGGACGTTTGACAACGGGCGTATCATGACGGAGGGGATCAAAACCGTGATCTTAGGTAAGCCGAATGCAGGAAAATCGTCCCTGATGAATGTACTGCTGGGAGAGGAGCGCGCGATTGTGACAGAGATCGCCGGTACGACACGTGATACGCTGGAGGAAAATATCCGTCTGCGCGGGCTTAGCTTAAATTTGATCGATACGGCGGGCATCCGGGAAACGGAGGATATCGTTGAAAAGATTGGCGTGGAACGGGCGAGAAAGATTGCGGATGAGGCAGATTTGATCTTGTATGTGGTCGATGGATCAAGGGAGCTGGATGAAAATGACCGTCAGATCCTCGATTTGATCCGGGGACGGAAGGTGATCGTCCTCTTAAATAAGACAGATCTGGAACCGGTTCTCACAGAAGAAGTGCTTCGCGAAGCGTGCGGGCAGGAAGTGATCCCGGTATCGGCGAAGGAACAGCAGGGAATTGATCGATTGGAGGAAAAAATTCAGACGATGTTCTTGCAGGGAAACCTGAATTTCAACGATCAGGTCATGCTGACAAACGTCCGTCACAAGACGGCGATGGAGCAGGCGCTGAAAAGCCTGCGTCTGGTCGAGACAAGCATCGACAATGCGATGCCGGAGGATTTTTTCTCGATTGATCTGATGGATGCCTATGAACATCTTGGAACGATCCTTGGGGAATCACTGGAAGAGGATCTGGTGAATGAGATTTTCAGCCATTTTTGTATGGGGAAATAGATCAATTTTTTTGCAAGGTTTCTTTCCTTGTGGTATGATAGGGTGGATCTGAAAACAAGAAAGAATATAAGGCGTTTGATCGAATTGAAATGTGCAGCTGCAGTAAAATCGGCTGCGGCTCATGCGCAGTGATTCTGTAAAGAATATGTCAGCTTACGCTGACCAGAATCACGCGCCAAGTCTCACGGACGTTCGACTTGAATAGAATGCAGAGATAGAGAGGAAAGAGGAAACATGCCCTGTTTAACAGAAAATTATGATGTAGCGGTCGTCGGGGCGGGACACGCCGGCTGTGAGGCGGCGCTGGCAAGCGCGAGACTGGGACTCGAGACGATCGTGTTTACCGTCAGCGTGGACAGCATCGCCCTGATGCCGTGCAACCCGAATGTCGGCGGAAGCTCGAAGGGCCACTTGGTGCGCGAGCTGGATGCGCTCGGCGGCGAGATGGGAAAAAATATAGATAAAACCTTTATACAGTCCAAGATGCTCAACCAGTCCAAGGGACCGGCGGTGCATTCGCTCCGCGCGCAGGCGGACAAGCAGGAATACACCCGCCAGATGCGCCGTACCATGGAAAATACCGATCATCTGACGATCCGTCAGGGAGAGGTGGCAGAGCTGATCGTGGAAGAAGGTCAGATCAAAGGACTGAAAACGTACTCCGGCGCGACGTATTACTGCAAGGCGGTGGTGCTGGCAACGGGAACGTACCTGAAAGCTAGATGTATCTATGGCGATGTGAGCAATCCGACCGGACCGAATGGTCTGCAGGCGGCAAACCATCTGACAGATTCCCTGAAAAAGCTGGGAATCGAGATGTTCCGTTTCAAGACGGGCACACCGGCGCGTGTCGATAAGCGCAGCATCGATTTTTCTAAGATGGAAGAGCAGTTCGGCGATGAGAGGGTTGTGCCATTTTCTTTTTCCACCGATCCGGAGTCGGTGCAGAAGGAGCAGGTGTCCTGCTGGCTGACCTATACCAATGAGAAAACACATGAAATCATCCGCAACAACCTGGATCGATCGCCCCTCTTTTCGGGCGCGATCGAGGGAACAGGTCCGCGTTACTGTCCATCGATCGAGGATAAGGTGGTAAAATTTCCAGATAAGAACCGTCATCAGGTTTTTGTCGAGCCGGAGGGAATTTATACGAATGAAATGTATCTGGGCGGTATGTCCAGTTCCCTGCCGGAGGATGTGCAGTACGCGATGTACCGTACCGTGCCGGGACTCGAAAATGTAAAAATTGTTCGAAATGCATATGCAATTGAGTACGATTGTATCAATGCACGCCAGTTAAAGGCATCGCTGGAATTTAAGGCGATCCGGGGATTGTTCAGCGGCGGTCAGTTTAACGGAAGCTCCGGTTATGAGGAAGCGGCGGTACAGGGCTTTATGGCGGGTGTCAATGCGGCGCGCGAAGTGCTGGGAAAAGAACCGATCATCCTCGACCGTTCCCAGGCATATATCGGTGTCTTGATCGACGATCTGGTTACCAAAGAAAACCATGAACCGTACCGGATGATGACGTCGCGTGCGGAATACCGCCTGCTTTTGCGTCAGGACAACGCGGATCTGCGTCTTTCCCCGATCGGGCATGAGATTGGACTGGTCAGTGATGCGATGTATGAGCGTGTCCTCTGGAAAGAAAAAATGATCGAGGAAGAGGCAAAGCGTCTGGAGAAGATCAACATTGGCGCTGGAAAAGAAGTGCAGGAATTTTTAGAGCGCCACGGAAGCACCCCGCTCAAGACCGCGGCAACGCTGGCAGAGCTGGTACGCCGTCCGGAGTTAAGCTATGAAGCACTGGCAGAGCTGGATTCGAATCGTCCGGAACTTCCGGAAGATGTGATCGAGCAGATCAACATCAACATCAAGTATGACGGCTATATCCGCCGCCAGCTGCAGCAGGTTGCACAGTTCAAGAAGATGGAGAGCCGGAAGCTGGATGAAAACTTCGACTATTCCACGGTCGGAAGCCTGCGCCGTGAGGCAGTACAGAAATTAAATCTCTATAAACCGGCAAATATCGGTCAGGCATCCCGAATCGCGGGCGTGTCACCGGCGGATATTTCGGTGCTGCTGGTACACTTAGAGCAGAGCCGCCATGCGGGACATGGGGAAGAGAAGAAAGAACTGTAAATATAGAAACGAACGGATTCAGAGTTACTGTACACGGGCAGGCACTTTTGGAACCGAAAGTGCCGTAAGAAAACCTGGTGGCAGGAGGAATTTGCCGTATTTAAATGCGAAGCCACGGCAAATTCCGTTACTGGGCACGTATGCGTGAACAGTAACGATTCAGAGACTGCATGGAAACAGGTAAACGCATTGCAGCAACTCAAAATGTAAGATAGATAAGAACCTGAGAAAAATAGAACATATCATAAAGGATATATTTATGGCAGAAGAAAATAAAGTAGAAAGCGGTGTGGTTCTGCCTCCGGCAGACTTTACCGGGCAGCTTCAGAAAGAAGCACAGGAGATGGGCGTCGCGTTAAATGAACACCAGATCAAGCAGTTCTACGATTACTATGAACTGTTGATTCATTGGAATACGATGGTGAATCTGACAGCGATCACGGAACAGAAGGAAGTTGTGACCAAACATTTTTCGGATAGTCTGGCACTTGTGAAAGCGGTGCCGGATCTGGCAGAGAAAGAGTATACGTTGATCGATGTTGGAACGGGAGCTGGATTTCCGGGTATCCCGTTAAAGATTGCATTTCCAAATTTAAAGGTCACGCTTCTCGATTCTTTAAATAAGCGGATCAACTTTCTGAACGAGGTAATTCAGGCATTGGAACTGGAAAAAATTCAGGCGGTTCACGGACGGGCGGAGGATGCGGCACATGATAATGTTTCACGTGAAACATTTGATTTCTGCGTTTCACGCGCGGTGGCAAATCTGTCCACGCTGTCGGAATACTGCCTGCCATTTGTCAAGGTGGGAGGCTGGTTTGTACCGTACAAATCAGGCAAACTGGAGGAAGAGATGAAGACGGGAAAAGGTGCGATCCGCAAGCTGGGCGGCGAGCTGGAGGATGTGATTTCCTTCCACCTTGCCAATGAGGATGAGCGTAACCTGGTCCGGATTCATAAGACAGAGAGGACGGGAAAGAAGTATCCGAGAAAAGCGGGAACGCCGTCGCGGGAGCCGCTGAAATAAAGCAATCAAAAGGTAGATAGAGAAAGACTGTATATGGAATACGTAGAGTATGCAGTCTTTCTTTTTCATATAGGCGGGTTTTAAACAAAAATGTACGACTGAATATTTGTCCTGGAAGATTGTGTTCCAGAAGCCGTATCAGGCATATGACAGAGGAAATCTGGAGAAGCGGGTAGAGGTGATGGCAGAGCTGAAAATAATAGGGAAAATTTATAAAATTTGAGTTTTCGTTACAGAATATAGTTTTTTGTGCGAAAGCCGAGGAGATCGAGTGGGAATAATGTAGAATAAAGAGGAGCATTCCGGGGGTTTTGTTTGTATATAGATAGTGCGGCGGGACCTGGATGAAACATTAGGACCGTTCCTATCAAGAAGAAACAAACAAGGCGCACGGAAGGATGACGATGTGAATATGAAAGATACTGGAAAAATGGTATCTGCATCATGGCATGAGTATGAAAAAGCAATTTTTATGGAGATGTGGGAAAGAGAGAGTAGCTGTTCACGGGTAGGCACTTTTGGAACCGAAAGTGCCGTAAGAAAACGTGGTGGCAGCAGGAATTTGCCGTATTTAAATGCGGCAAATTCCGTTACTGGGCACGTATGCATGAACAGTAATAAGCTTCGTCCTATGACGAAAAAACGCTCCGCGGTATGCATACTCATTATCCTTTTTTAAGAAAAAAACATATGGATCGCATCCATCACGGCATCCGGCTGTTCTAACTGCGGCAGATGTTTGGTCTTCGGGATGATAGAGGACTCGATTGCGGAATTATAAATTTTGTAATCCTGAATCGTCGCCTCGATCATCGGTTCCTCGGAACCGCCGATGATGAAGATGCTGTTGTCGATCTTCCTGAGAGCATTGGAAATATTGCACTTGGTATAGCGGCATTCAATACTGGAGAAGATCGCTTTCGGACATTCACCGAGATGTGCGGCTTCGTGGCTACGGTCGATCTGAACCGGTTTTACGGTATACGGATTGTAAAAATATTTGGTGCGGAATGCCTCTTCGATCATAGAGCGGCTGCACGCAATGTGGTAAATGAGCGTTCCAGCCAGCGGGAGATCCAGAAGAAGCTTATAAAGCTTGGCATTTTTACCCGGAAGCTGACAACAGTCGGTAAGGCTGCTCGGGTTGATGAGCATGATCTGATCAAACAGTTCTGGAGAGTTGCTGCACGCCATGATAGACAGTGCTGCTGAATCACCGGTGGAGAGAATGTTGGTCCGATGTCCGATCTCAGATTTGATAAAATCACAGATCAGCTGGACAAACAGGTAATTTGTGTAGGTCAGGTTCGGCTTCTCGGAACGTCCGCAGCCGAGAAGGTCGAGCGTGTAGACGGTGTAGGAGCGGCTGAGCTGTTCGCGGATGGATTCCCACTCATAGCCGCTCGATGCAAAGTGCAGATCGTGAATCAACAGAAGCGGTTTGCCGGAACCGCATTTTGTATAGTAGATATTTCCCAGCCGCCATTTGTAACAGAGAGAATTCTCTTCCCGGGTCAGACCGCGGGAGGTGGCAGAAAATTGAATATATTTATTTAAAAGTGCCAGTGAAACTGCGCCGCCGGCGGACAGCATCAGGCAGGTCATGATCTTGTTTTTTGTGTTCATATAGAAAGCTCCTTTTGAATCGAAAAATTAAACTCGAAAATATCTCATCAAGTAATTCTATTATACCATAAATACTAAATTCAGCTATTGCCTTTGGATCGGCTTCATTAAGTATTTAGGTATGACTCGCACTAGGATCGAAAATGCATCGTTAAGTGTTCATATATATCATATGAACGTATTCTCACCCGTCCACTCACGAACCCGCGCTATCGCGCTCTACCGCCCTACTTCGCATGGCTGTTCGTTCGTTAATGGCGCAAGAAAAGAATATGTCTGCTTCGCAGCCGCATTCTTTTCTTCTGCGCTCATTATATCACGATTCGCATCTTCGATGCTTACCGCTGCTGACGTAGCTATCGTGATCGCCATTCGCCGTTCGCCATAAATCTGCAAGCAGCTTTCTGGCTCACTTGCGCTCATTATATCATATTTTCCTGTATTACAGTTCAGCTATTTCCAGCGTGGTTTTCACAGAATATCTGTTCACAGATGTGTGCCCAAGTAACGGGATTTTGCCGATGCTCCGCATTTCAAATCGGAAAAATCTGCAACCAGAACTGTAGCGTTCGGAATTTTCAGTTCAGAAAATTTCTACCTGTGAACAGTTATGAACATTCCATTTTATGTAAACAAAATTTCATTGAAAATCGATATTAAATTCATTATAATGTTCACGTATCAAAAAATCAATCGATGGGGAAAGAAATGCGCGATATGATAAAGAAGGAAAATAAGTTATGCTTTCAGCATCGTATGGAACGGAAGACAGAGAAATCTTTTCAGTTGTCGGCGGGCAGGCAGCGGCTGCTGGCGGAAACGATACGCGAACTGAATCAGGAAGGGCGCTTAGACGAGGAGAAGCTGGCGATGCAGCATGGTACGACATCCATTTACCGCCACAGCCTCAATGTTGCCTACACAAGCCTTTGGATGATGGAACGGTGGCAGATTCGCTTGGAACCAAAATCACTTGTGAGAGGGGCATTGCTGCACGATTATTTTTTGTATGACTGGCATCAGAAGGATCCCTCGCACCGCCTGCACGGCTTCCATCACCCGAAAACAGCGCTTGGAAATGCACAGAGAGATTACCATTTAAATTGGAAGGAAAAAAATATCATCGCACGTCATATGTTTCCGCTGATACCGGTGCCTCCTCAGTGCCGCGAGGCATGGATTGTGTGTCTGGCAGATAAATGGTGTGCTCTGGGGGAGACGGTGGAGCCGATGTTTCACGTGAAACATTTTAAATGAAATTTTTCTAAAAAAGTAGGAAATGAGTTTTAAGTGTGTTATACTATTAGGCAAGACAAGAACGGGAAAAAGCTGGAAATCGCTGTGCGGATGCCTGCGGGAAGGCTTTTTCCTGTCTTTCATGTGAGATAAAACCGAGGAAATGGAAGGAATACGGTATGGGACGAACGATTGCGATTGCAAATCAGAAGGGCGGCGTAGGTAAAACGACAACGGCGATCAACCTGTCGGCATGCCTGGCAGAGGCGGGACAGAGGGTTCTGGCGATCGATTTTGATCCGCAGGGAAATGCAACCACTGGTTTGGGATTGGAAAAAGAACAGATTGAAGATACAGTCTATGAGCTGCTTTTGGGCGATTGCACACTGGAGGACTGTCTGATGCACGATGTTCAGGAAAATCTGGATGTTCTTCCTTCGGATTCGAATCTGGCAGGAGCTGAGATTGAACTTCTGGATGTGGAAAATAAAGAGTCGGTGTTAAACGGTTATCTGGAGACAATCCGCGATCAGTATGATTTTATTATCATCGACTGCCCGCCGTCGCTGAGTCTTTTGACGATCAATGCGCTGGTAGCGGCAGATACGGTGCTGGTGCCAATCCAGTGCGAATATTATGCGCTGGAAGGACTGAGCCAGGTACTCCGGACGATCGGTCTGGTCCGGAAAAAGATGAATCCGTCGCTGGAGCTGGAGGGCGTGGTATTTACCATGTATGATGCGAGAACGAATCTCTCCCTGCAGGTCGTAGAGAATGTAAAACAGAACTTAAATGAGCGGATTTACAAGACGATCATACCGAGAAATGTGCGACTGGCGGAGGCGCCGAGTCACGGAATGCCGATCAACCTGTACGACAGCCGTTCGACCGGTGCAGAGAGCTACCGTCTGCTGGCAGCGGAGGTGATCAGCCGGGGAGAAGAGCTGTAGGCAGGAAAATAACGGTGAAGTGAAATTCAGAAAGGATGCCTGCCGGGGCGTCGGGAGGTTCGTGAGGAGGAAGGAAATGTCAAAGAGAACGGGGCTTGGCAGAGGACTGGGAGCTTTTTTTGGAAATGATTACGAGAATGCAGAAGCGGGAAAAAGCAGCGCAAAGCCATCGGATGAAGCCGGAAAAAAGACTTCCGTTCGTGAGACGAAACAGGAGATAGAGAAAAAGAGCCTGGAAGAGCTGGATATGGTGCTTCCGGGATCTAAAAAACAGAAAAAATCGGCGTCTACCGGAAAGACAGCTGCGAAAACAGTGGGAAAAGGCAGCCGCGTGGGAGTTGCAAAGGCATCCGGAAAGACGACGGCAGAAGGAAAAACCCGCACAGCCGGGGAGATGGCGGCAAAATCGAAGACACAGACGGCAAAAGCGGAGCCGGTCGTAAAGATCGTTGAGGTGGAAAAAGAGAAATTTCTAAATATTTCGGAGATTGAGCCAAATGTCAGCCAGCCGCGTAAGATGTTTGATGAAGAACAGCTCGGAGAGCTGGCAGAATCCATCCGCCGTTACGGCGTGCTGCAGCCGCTTCTGGTTCAGAAAAAGGGCGATCGTTATGAGCTGATTGCCGGAGAGCGCCGGTGGAGAGCTGCCAAACTGGCAGGATTTCGGGAAGTTCCGGTGATCGTGCGCGAGTATACGAGACAGCAGACGATGGAGATCGCCCTGATCGAGAATGTACAGCGTGCAGATTTAAATCCGATTGAGGAGGCGAAAGCCTACCAGATGCTGATTCAGGAGTTTGGGCTGCGTCAGGAGGATGTGGCAGAGCGCGTAGCGAAGAACCGTGCGACGATCACGAACAGCATGCGTCTTTTGAAACTGGATGAGAGAGTGCAGGAAATGCTGATTCAGGACCGGCTTACCGGAGGTCATGCGAGAGCGCTTCTTTCGCTGGAAGATGGTGAAAAACAGTACCAGTTGGCGCTTAAAACAGTAGAAAATCATTTGAGCGTCCGCGAGGTCGAGCGTCTGGTGAAAGAGCTTTTGAAGCCGAAAAAGGCGAAAAAGAAAGCAGATCCGGAACGCGATATGGAGGTCTTTTTCAAGGATGTGGAAGAGAAGCTGAAAGGGGTTATGGGAACGAAGGTTTCGATCAACCGCAAGGATAAGAATAAAGGCAGAATCGAGATCGAATACTATTCATCAGCGGAACTGGAACGTCTGATTGAGCTTTTGGAGTCATTAAGACAGTAATCACACAAAATTCGTCCCAGGGGACGGATGATGGGAAATGAGGAATGAAAGATGGAGAGCAGTATTTTTAGCGGGATTGGCATCGATCCGGGAATTATCGTGATCGTTCTGGCGATCCTGACACTCATATCATTTATTGCATCCGTCATCTGTTTTTCGCAGTATAGGAAGTTGTATCGCAGATATGATATGTTTATGCGGGGAAAAGATGCGGAGACGCTCGAAGATACGATCATGGAACTGGTGGATGAGACCGAGTATCTGCGGGCAAAGGACGGAGATACAAAACGCCTGGTGGATTCGGTTGTCTCCAAGGCGCAGGCTGGATACCAGAAAACCGGTATTGTCAAGTACAATGCGTTTAAGGGCATGGGCGGCAATCTGAGTTTTGTCATTGCCATGCTGGATGATAACAACACGGGATTTGTGCTGAATTCTGTTCACAGCCGTGAAGGCTGTTACCTGTATCTGAAGGATGTCGTAGAGGGCAAGACCGAGGTGCTTTTAGGAAGTGAAGAGAAGGAAGCACTGGAGCGTGCGCTTGGGTATAAGTAAGGAAAATAAAGGATAGAAATGAGGCGGCTGTATGTGTTGGCAGCAGCTGCGGATTGTAGTTAGAAGGAGTCAATATGCATCGTTTTTTGCGAGCTGCCGGATTTAGTATGTATCAGAAGAAGAAGGACATCCGTGCCCTGCTTAGCTGTCTGGCGAGAGAGGCGGGAACTTCCAGCTGTCTTCAGCTTGACAGGGAGACCGAATTATATGAGATCAAGACAGAAGTTGCGCCGGGGATCGGCGTGGCGATGTATGGGGAGCTGAATGAGCAGGATGAGATGGAGATAGAGTATTATTATCCCTATATCCTGAACGAGGAGGTAACCTCGCGGGCAGAATGTTCCATTCAGCGTCATACGGAGAAGGAAACCTATGCGGGGCTTCTGGATGAGTATAAGGTAGGGCTTTCGCTGATCTTTTATCTCTTGAATCCGATCGAATACAGGGAGTGTTACCGGAAAGAGCACGAGCGCTTACAGGTGACTTCGGTCAGCCTGGCAGGATTTGCCAATCGGGGCAAGGTGCTTCTTCCGATCAAAAAGACGGCGCTGCAGATTGAAAAAGCCAAAGTGGCGGCGAAAAACCGGGATGAACTTTTGGAAGCGGCAAAAAATGGCGACGAGGATGCGATGGAGTCCTTAACAATCGAGGATCTGGATCTCTATTCGATGGCATCGCGCCGGGCAACGAGAGAGGATATTTATTCGATCGTCGATACAACTTTTATGCCAAGCGGGATCGAGTGCGATCAGTATTCGATTTTAGGCGAGATCAAAGAGGTTATATGTAAGAAAAACCGGTTTACCGGCGAGGAAATCTATGATCTCAAGGTGGAATGCAACGATCTGTATTTCCGCGTGGGTATCAATAAGATGGACCTGCTTGGAGAACCGCTTCCGGGACGTCGGTTTAAAGGAAAAATATGGATGATGGGAACGGCTCATTTTGCGTAAAGGTTTATAAAAAATCGTCGGATTCAGGTCCGGATGGAGATAAAAGCAAATGAGACGGTAGAACAGAAATTGCATACGGAGCAGGTGGGAAGAGAAAATAGTTGCGGAACACATGAAAATGAATTATAATAAAGTGCAGTATGAAAAGACGATATATGTTTCACGTGAAACATATAAATCTCTGTAGTTCAGTAGGATAGAGCGTTCGCCTCCTAAGGTAGAACCATGGCGGAACCCTTTTGAAGAAAAAGGATAGCGTTTGAGGGTCACTTAAGGAAGCGAAATCTGAAAAATCAGAAGAGATAAGAAAGAGATAATTCATCACGAAAGTGATTGAGTTCATAAAGTTGGTCGCCGTGACCGAAAAGGCTGAAAAAGCCCGAAAATACGGCATTTGTTCCCATAGTTAAATGGATATAACAAGCGCCTCCTAAGCACTAGTTGAGGGTTCGATTCCCCCTGGGAACGTGCATTTTTTGCAGCAATGATCGTAAAAGTTCATTGCTGCTTTTTCTTTTTTCCGGTGCTCGTGAGCACCGAGAGAACACTTAAACGCAGATATTGAGCACCGAAATTTCTTAACGGGCACCAATGCAATAATTCAATCCTGGTACCGAACGGAGATAACTACAGCGTAGGATAAGGATTGGGGTGTCAATGAATGTAAATATGGTTTTCTTGCCTGAACAAAACAGGCCTGACGGATCTATCTGCTCAGATTAGATTAAGAATCTATTCTGGGCGGATTTTTTCGTTACAGATATTTTAGAGGAGGATAGCTTATGGATAAAAAACGGATGTAAGAGATCCGGATGAAAACGTTGTTGAGATTGAAATGGAACGGTTAAGAGCATTTCCAAATCATCCATTTAAAGTGATCGGAGACAGTCAGATGATTGAGCTGCAGGACAGCATAAAAAAGTATGGTGTACTGAATCCATTGATTGTTCGTCCAAAGATTGAAGGCTACTACGAAATTATTTCTGGCCACAGAAGAAAATATGCGGCTGAGAAGCTGGGATATAAGAAAATTCCGGTAATCATTCGTATGTTGCAGGATGATGAAGCAGTAGTGATCATGGTCGATTCCAATTTGCAGAGAGAGCAAATTACACCAAGTGAAAAGGCCTATGCCTATAAGATGAAATATGATGCCATCAAAAAAAAGGCAGGCAGAAAGAATTGTAGTCAAGTTGACCACAATACAGGAAAGAGGAGTATTGACGTAATCGGAGAACTTTGTGGTGACAGTGCGAAGCAGGTGCATAGCAGTATCAAATCAAAAAGGTGGAGTTGGAAAGACGGTATCGTGCGTGAATTTAGGAATCGGATTGGCACAGGAAGGGAAAAAGGTTCTTCTGATAGATGCAGATCCGCAGGGCAGTCTCACAATTAGTTTAGGGTATGAGGAACCGGATGAAATGGAGTATTCTCTTGCAACGCTGATGCTAAATATTGTGAATGATGAAAAACTGAACATGGAAAAAACAATCCTTCATCATAAGGAAGGTGTGGATCTGATACCGGCCAATATAGAATTATCAGCGATTGAGGTATCTTTGGTAAACGCAATGAGCAGGGAACTGATTATGAGGTCACTTATTGAGAGATTAAGGGAATTTTATGATTTTATCATTATAGATTGTATTCAGAAGTAGTAGATACGAATGGAAGCGGACATGGTGCATTGGCAGGAGTTCTTAATGCATTAAATGCCGATGTTTTGATCTGCGGCGGAATCGGAGGAGGTGCCCAGACTGCGTTAGCGGCAGCAGGCATTAAGCTTTTTGGCGGAGTTTCAGGAGATGCAGATAAAGCAGTAGAAGATTTTATCAATGATACACTTGATTATAATCCAGATGTTAAGTGTTTTCACCATGAGCACAGCCACGGAGAGGGACATACATGTGGTGAACATGGATGTGGAAACCATAGCTGTCATTAAGAAGAATAGAAAAAAATACAATACGAAAGGATGCGTCAAGGTAATGGGAGAATTATCGTGATACATCCTTTTGTATTATTTGATAAGATGGCAGATTACATTTTCAATAAGGCGGTTAAAAACTGTGAATGCTACATCGATCTCTACATGGATTGAGTATTTTTCTTTTCTTACTTGTAGAAAGTGATGAATGGAAGGTATAATATTGTTAATGATCCAGAGATATTTATTTTGGAAACAGCTTAATCAATTTGGAGGTATAAAATGAAAGCACATAAATATTGGTCAATCGGAGCAATAGTTACAATGGTTGGAACTTTTTATACAGGATATAAAGGGTTAAAAGCAGCACACAAATACTTTGCATTTGGCTCTCTGATATGCATGATTATGGCAGTCTATTCTGGTCATAAAATGATTTCAGGTAATAAAAGAACAAGAAAACAGGTGGAAAATACAAAAGCGGAGGAATAGTAAATGTTAGAGATAGGAACAAAAGCACCGGATTTTGAATTGCCGGATCAGAACGGAGAAGTGCATAAATTAAGTGATTATTTAGGTAAAAAAATAATTTTATATTTTTATCCAAAGGATAATACACCAGGATGTACGAAGCAGGCATGTGGCTTTTCTGAGCGTTATCCACAGTTTACTGAGAAGGGAGCTGTTATTCTCGGAGTAAGCAAGGACTCTGTAGCGTCTCACAAGAGATTTGAAGAAAAATACGGACTGGCATTTACGCTATTAGCAGATCCGGAGCGTAAAGTTATTGAAGCATATGATGTCTGGAAAGAAAAGAAAAATTATGGAAAAGTATCTATGGGTGTAGTAAGAACTACATATCTTATTGATGAGCAGGGAATCATTATAAAGGCAAATGATAAAGTCAAGGCGGCAGATGATCCTGAAAATATGCTTAAGGAATTGGCATAATGAAGATTATTTTATCACCTGCAAAAAAGATGATTGTAGATACCGATAACTTAGTACTGGTTGAACTGCCTGTCTATATTGATAAGACAGCAGAAGTATTAAACTGGATAAAAAGCAAATCAAAAGAAGAACTGAAAGCTATCTGGAAATGTAATGACAAGATTGCAGAGCAGAACTTTAACAGATTGGAAAATATGGATCTTTATAACAGGCTTACTCCGGCTGTTTTAGCATATGAAGGGATTGCATTTCAATATATGGCACCATCTGTGTTTGAAATCCAGCAGTTTGAGTATTTGCAAAATCATTTAAGAATCTTGTCTGCGTTTTATGGCATTTTAAAACCAATGGATGGTGTGACTCCTTATCGTCTTGAAATGCAGGCAAAGGTTGGAATTGGAGATGCAAAAAATCTGTATGAGTACTGGGGAGAATTGTTATACCGCTCAGTAATCGATGACAGTAGGATTATCATTAATCTTGCATCAAAAGAATACTCAAAATGTATAGAAAAGTATCTGACACCACAGGACAGATATATTACGATTGTATTTTGTGAGTTATCCGGAGATAAATTGGTAACAAAAGGTACCTATGCCAAGATGGCTCGTGGTGAAATGGTCAGATTCATAGCGGAAAATAATATTGAAAATCCGGTGGAGATTCAGAAATTTGACAGACTCGGATATTCGTTTAGGTCTGATTTATCTTCAGATTCAGAATATGTATTTGAACGCAAAATAAAATAGTTATTCAGGTAAAAGATGCTCAGTTTGGCAGCTTTTATAATAATGAGAATTATTACTATTTTTATTGACAACAGGATGATAGTGGTATATAATCCTTATTAAGAACTAATCCTAATAAGGAGGACGAATGACAAGTAGGAGAAATACCATTCAAAAAGATCTTGTAAGAAATACCGTATACGAAATGAGAAGACACGTTACGGCAAATGAAGTGTATGAATTTATAAAAGAAGCATATCCAACAATTGGAAAAGGAACTGTATATAGAAATCTTGATATATTGGTAGAGGAAGGTGCATTAAGAAAGGTTGAAGTTCCGGATGGACCGAACCGATTTGATTTTACATTGAAAAATCATTACCATGTAAGATGTATAAAGTGCGGTGAAATTTTTGATGTGGATATGGATCAAATACCGGATTTGCTGGAAAGAATTCATAACACTCATGGAATTGAATTTGTGGATTATGATATTTCATTTAAAGGCATTTGCCCGAAATGCAGGGAGAAGGTAAAGGAGGAACAGCATGGATAGGAAAGCAATGTATAAGTTGAGTTATGGACTGTTTATATTGACCGCTAAAGAAGCAGAAAAAGATAACGGATGCATCATTAATACAGCCATTCAGGCAGCTTCGGAACCAAACCAGTTAAGTATCTGTGTAAATAAGGCAAATTATACGCATGATATGATTCAAAGAACCGGAAAATTTACTGTATCAGTCTTAAGTCAGAAGGCACAATTTGAATTGTTCAAACATTTTGGCTTCCAATCAGGAAGAGATACCAATAAGTTTGAAGCATTTGAGCAGTGTGCCAGGGGCACGAATGGTATTTATTATATTACAGAAGGTACAAATGCATACATTTCTGTGACAGTTACTAAAACAGAGGACTTAGGTTCACATACGATGTTTATCGGTGAGATAACCGATATGGAAGTTTTAAGCAATGTTCCTTCAGTAACATATGATTATTATCAGAATAATATTAAGCCTAAGCCACAGGAGGTTGGAAAAACAGAGGACAGTCAGACAATATGGCGTTGCAGAATTTGCGGATATGAATATGTAGGCGAGGAATTACCAGATGACTTTATATGTCCTTTGTGCAAGCACCCGGCATCAGATTTTGAAAAAGTAGTAAAGAAAACGGAGGTAAAAGAGATGGCAGCAAACAAATATGCAGGAACACAGACAGAGAAGAATTTACAGGAGGCATTTGCAGGGGAATCACAGGCAAGAAATAAGTATACCTATTTTGCTTCTGTAGCGAAAAAGGAAGGTTACGAGCAGATGTCAGCATTGTTTTTAAAGACTGCAGATAATGAGAAAGAACATGCAAAGATGTGGTTCAAGGAATTAGCAGGAATTGGTGATACAAAGGAAAACCTGGCGGCAGCGGCAGAAGGCGAAAATTATGAGTGGACAGATATGTATGAAGGCTTTGCTAAAACAGCTGAGGAAGAAGGATTCCCTGAGCTTGCAGCAAAATTCAGGGCAGTAGGTGAGATTGAGAAGCACCATGAGGAAAGATATCGTGCACTTCTTAAGA
>OCHG01000449.1_pt1 | contig 39965 bp, 55 predicted proteins | sample 1538801 | NCBI WGS metagenome assembly OCHG01 (sample SAMN04571727, study PRJEB22368) | human gut metagenome | biome: human gut; material: stool | host: Homo sapiens | place: Luxembourg | collected 2012-09-20 | reverse complement strand
CGTGTAGTGCATCACAATGTACCGCACCGGCTGCGTGCGCCCGGCGCGGTAATTGGCCGGGTTGCAAGCAATAAATTCCATTTGCCTTTACACCTCCGTCACATAGATGCCCACCAGCTCGGCCAGTGCGTGATACACGGGGTTGCCGGTGTCCCTGTTGCACAGGTACGTCTTGCCGCTCTGGCTGTAGTATTTGCCGTTTTCCAGCGCCATGTTGCCGCTGTACGGGATGGGATCGTACTTTGTCCCGTCGTGCTGCTCGTCGATGCGGGTGTACAGGCTCTCCGTGCCGGCACCGGGAAGCCACGTTTCCTGCGCTGTGTGCGCTTGCAGCACCGTGTACAGGTCGCCGTTGTACACCAGCCTGTCACCGGCTGCGTAGGCCGTTCCAGCCGTCCACTCGGGGTAGTACGCCACCATGCGCAGCGCGGTTGCGTCGTCCACGGCCAGTGTGTTGATTTGCGCCCGCACCATCATTTCCTGCACCTCGCCCAGAGACAGCGGGCGGCGCTTTTCCTCGGTTTCGGCGCGTGCCGCTGCGTCCTGCATGGCCGCGATCTCGGCGGCGGTCATGTCGCGGAGGACGCCATTTTCGTAGATTTTCATGCTTTCACCTCTTGTACAGCTTTACGGTTATAGTAGTAGCCTCCGCGGAATTAGAGCGCCAAATTCTAAATTTGCCGGTTGGAGATCTAATCCTGCCGCTAAAATATGATAATGTGGACGGCGTATTGCCGCCTGGCCAGTCAAAGTTAAGCGAATGGGCTCGGTGAATGCTCATGTACTCTGCTTGTGTTGTTCTTTCCGCGTAAATTATACGTCGCAAAACAGAGCCTTTTAATGTTGGCCCACCATAATTATCAATGGTGACTCCGTCAAAGATTATCGTGGACTGGTAAACATCGTTTGTTGATGCTGAGTATTCGATCAGCGCAATAATTTCTTTAAAATCCTGGAGGCCAAAGCCAATATCGACCTCATATGCGCTCACGTCTGCATCTAACAGGCATTCCTGATTAAACACAAGCTGGAAATTGGTTTCGCCGCCACCGCCTGACGGCATATCCACCGGACTCCACGCGGTGGGCACGCCGGATGCGTCCACGGCTGTGATCTTGGCGATCTGGCCAACCGTCGCGCCGGTGATGCCCATGCCCGCGCCGTCCTTGCCGGGCGCACCGGCAGGGCCTTGCGGGCCAGCCGGGCCTGTTGCGCCCGTGTCGCCCTTGAGGTCTGCCACGGCGATAAGGTTTGTCCACGTGCTGCCGCCGTCCGTGCTGTACTGGATGTAGCCGTCCGCCACGCGCAAGTCCATGCTACCAGCACCGCCGCCTGTCCGTGCCACCTCGTTGATGGCCGCCACCAGCGTGTCCTTTGCCTCCGTCGTCAGGTCGGCAAGGTCGCCAATCTCGGCGCGCAAACGGTCGAAGCCCGCGTGCTCTGTCGGGGTGTAGACGTAGTCTGCGGGTCTGGCGCGCTTATGGACCGCGAAATCCACCTGCACCTTAGTATAGCCGCCAGCGTCATCTGTGACGTAGGCGTAGGCCATCAGCGGGTGCCAATCTTGCAGCAGCTCGTCCGGGATGATGGCCGTGCCGTCGCCCGAGACATCCACGTCCACGCTGCGGCCAAAGCATCGATTTTGATAGTGGATCTGTTTGACGCCGTCGCCGTCAGTGATCTTGACCCGCCGCCCGGTGTCCCACTGCCACAGCGCCCCGCGTCCGTCTGCGATTGTGATAGTCATGTGGTTGCCTCCTTGTACCTGCCCACAACATAATAGCTGATCTGCGGGGCTTTAACGATCGCGTCGTTTGCTCTCACGCACTGATATGCCGGGGCGTGCGTCAGCCGCGTACCTAGGTCGTTTTCGGTGTTCGTGGCGAGCCAGATATTGCCGCTCCCAACCGTCGGCGTCGCAGACACGACAGGGTTCTCAACAAAAGCAAACGGATATTGGCGTGCTGCCTTATTTGCCGCGAGACCCATCCACGATGCGGTATACAGGGGGCCCCATGTCTGCGATGTCATTGTCAGCGAGGGGGCGTCGAACTTCGCCCACATCTCAGCAACACCGCTCGCCCATTTGCGCCACGTCCATTTCCCGGTCGTGCCCTGTGCGGTGATGTAGTCGGCCCCAGCCGCACCGCCCGAACCACTGCCGGATGCGCCGCCGTCGGACTTGTTGTAGCTGCTGCCGGATTCGACGCTATTCCCGACCGATGTTTTGCCGGAAAAAACGAATGTGTAATCCGTGATGATTGACGGGTATTCCCGGCCGTTGATGTCCTTGACGATGACCTTGTCGAAAATATCAAGCCGCGGGTCGGCCGGAAGATCACCGGAAAACTTATAGATCGGCTTATTTTTCAGCTGTTCGTACACCGTCTCTGCGACTGCTTCAGCAGCGACCGTGATTGATCCGGACGGTCCTTCGATGCCCAGCCACAAATTATCGTCATTCAGTTCGATAACGTAGCCTCCGGCACCGAAAAAATACGTGTGCTCTTGCCCGTCACTGGCGAACGTCTTTTTCACGCGCACTCCAGTGACTTCGACCGGCGTACTTGCCACTTCCAGTTGGTTAATCCACTGTGTTAACGTCACATCTGCTGTAGATGTAATCGGTCGCACATACAGTGCATCCCCAGACACCACGGCATTGCCACCGCAGGCCAGCGCAATTGCTTCGATCACCTGCCGGATGGTGTGCTGTGTGTCCACGGTCGCCAGTGCGTTATATCCCAAGTCGCTATCAATTGCGCTGGCTGTCAGGCCAATCTGCTGCGCCGCCAGCTCCCACAGCTCTTTGTAGTTATGGTCCCCCTGCATCGCTGCCGGACACAGCACATCCGCCGCCCTCATGGCATCGTAGCAAGTAAGCGTGGTAACTTCGTGCACGGTTTCCACTTCATAAACCTTGAAGCTGCCCATTGGAACCAAGTATCCATTGCCGTCAATGGTGATATTGGCTTTCAGGTGCACTGTCGCTCCTTCGTATAGATTCCGGTTATCTACGTTTTGCCACCCATCATCGTACATTTCAATTGTTGCGCATTTGCACGCAGAAAGCCCAACTGGGTAACTGCCGGATGATATCTGCGCTGTGATTTTCGTCCCGCCCGGGCGGAACTGCGAGTTGCTTGCCTGCAGGTGCTCTCCGGCCTTGACCGTCACAGTTGTGCCGCCATAATACACCAATGTCACATCGTGATCCCATGTAAAAGTCGCTTCAACCACGAAGTTTGTCTGCGACGGGTAGGCGCTTGTGATTTGACTTTCGACTGTTCGCATATCATGTCACCATCAATCACGTCAGCGGATTGACGCTGACCATGTTAAAATCCAGGGACGTAAACAACTCTTTGCCTTCGTTCAGGCGGCCAATGTCAAGCTGCCCCTTGCCGACGTAAAACCACGACGTACACCACGCGCCATAATAGGCGGAAAAGTAGTGCAGCTGGAATTGCTGGCCTTTGGCGATGATCTTCAGGATCTGCGACAGCATGGTTTTGCTGACAGCCGCTCGGCTATATCCAAGTGCTTCGACCGTGAACAGCGGACTGACGACGGCCGCGCCGGTCTGGGTGCGGCCGCTGTCCTCCGTGTAGGTCGTCTCAAAGTCGTACGACAGCGCGCCAGAGTCCGGCTGCGGAAGCACCAGCCATTCATCCGACGGACTTTTTCGAATTTTAATGTATTCCTGTGCCATGTGTTACACCGCTACAAGCGGGTTTTTACCCGTTTGCCCTTTCCGCAGTTTTGCTTCGGTGATTACTTCATCAAACAGTGTGCGGCGATCCAACCTGGCGATAAACTCGTATCGGCTGCCAGCGCCGCCGGCTTCTTCGCGCACGATCTGGCGCAGCAGAGATTCCGGCGCTTCCAGGTTGTTGCCGTTGCGCTGGTCGCCCAGCACGGCAAGGAACTGCCGGTTCGCCGGGATGACCGCGCCGCGCGCCAGCATCGGGATCTGCGGAACTGGCAGTGGATTCACGCCCCACATATTCAAAAACGGCGATATACCAAGGAAACTTTTTACGCGAAGCGCATTCAGTAATGAATTGATCTTGTTAAACGGTACGGCAATGATCGTGTTCATGCCGCGGATAATTGCATTGACGACCGCGCGGAAGGTGCTTTCGATGCCCTCCTTGATGCCTGACCAGATGCGCCCCCCAGTGGAAAACACATCCTTGACCTTCTGCCATGCATCGCGGAATTTGCCCTGAAACCATTCCGGCACGGATTTGAAGGCGCTTTTGATTCCATCCCACGCAGCCACAGCGCCGGATGAGACCTTTTCCCACAGCCCCCTGAACCAGTCCTTTACGGCCGTCCATTTTTCGATGACCCAGTCCACTACCGCCGCGACGCCAGCTTCCACATTGGCGAGGTGCTGCTCAAAAGCTGCATCGATACTGCTGATCGTTTTACTGATCCAGTCCTTTATGGACGTCCATTTTGCGACGATCCACACGACCACTGCAGCTATAGCGGCAATCAGCAGCGGTATCCACGCCCCTGTGATGATAGCAATAGCACCGCCAATAGTTAGCAGCGCCACGGTAATAGCCGTAAGATTCTTATTGTTGAAGCCGTTTTTAATCACGTCACGAATCGCCACGCCAAGAAGGACAAGCCCCGCGACGATTGCCGTGATTGCTCCGCCAAGCACGCCAAATGCCAGCCCAAGCCCAGTGACAGCCGCAGCAGCGCCGATGATGTACCCTGTCAGATTGTCGAAATTTATGCCGTTTTTAAACATATCGACAACGTTGATGGCCATCAGGACAGCCCCCGCGACAGCAAGCGCCAGCTGCTTTGCCTTCGACAAATTCCCCAGAAACTTCTTTCCGATTTTCCACGCAGCGAATCCAGCGGCCACCGCCGCCACATACGGTGACAGCTCGCGGACAACGGCTGCAATCTTGCCGATTTTTCCGGTGTCGACCTGATCGGACAAATCAAATTTCGGCGCCGCACCAGATGACCCGCCTCCACCTCCGCCGCCGGAACTATCGTTCGATTCCCAGCGGTTCATTTCATCCAGCCCCGAAAGCTGTTTTTTTGCCTTCTCGGCCGCATCCCCTGCGGCCTCGGTTGCGGAAGCCTGATTATACAGTGCCTTTGCAGATGCATCCGCTTGTGACGCCGTTTTGCCAAACAACGAATTGATAAACACGGACACAACGGCAGTCAATTTGGCAAGCCACGCCAGAAGCGTTCGAATTGCCGGCAAAATATAGTTGTAGATCGGTGCAAAAGCGGAAATCAGATTGCCCCTGATCTGCGCCAAAGATGTTGACATTTGTTTGTCTGCGCCGATTGTGCTAAGCAGCATTTTGCGCATCGTACGCAGTGCTTTGGTAATCATGGTGAAAATGAAGACGCGCTTTGCTAAGCCAGCAATTCGTTTGGTGAATTTCTTAAATTGTTCTGACACATTCTGCGTCGTCAAAGCTGCAAGACGCTGCTTTCCCACATATTCGCTTACGGCAGCGCTGGCTTTTTCCTGCGCGATCTGGCTGCTTTCCAGATTAAGCTGCGCCGTTTTCAACTGCTGTGTCGTTTTCTGGATTGCTTCACCGGTTTCCTGCGATACCGTCCCGGTGCTTCTGGTTTTCTTTTCGCTTTCTTCGACGGCCCGCAGCTCCGCGAGCTGCTTTCTCAATTCGTCGACCTTCTGTGCAGCCTTGTCCACGTTGTTCGCGGCCTTTTTCGCGTTGTTTTCGAGCTTCGCAAGCCCCGCGTCAAACTTGCCGCTATCAATCGCTGCTTCGTATACCAGATCGCCGACAACATCAGCCATCGCGCACACCCCCTGTTATCAGCTGCCGGATGAATTCATCTTCGTCGTCGGTCAGATGCGCCGACTTGAAATCAATCAATTCCCGGTTTTCGTCGTAGTATTCGCGCTCCCACTTTTCCAGTTTCTTGTGCTTGCGCAGCTTCCGCCGGATGTCCAGGATCGTGGAAAACGTGCAGTCACCGATCTCCATGTAGTAGCCGATGAACGTCCACCAGTGCATATACGGCAGCGCGCGCACGTCCTGCCCAGCTACGCGGTTGATCGGCGCGATGATCATCGGGAAATCCTGTTCCCAGTCCATCTGCTTCGGCTGCGGGCGCTGGTCGCCGCGATCCATGCCGCCGTCAAGAAACCACAGCATGAATTTCACCGCGGCGGCCATGTCCGTGATCTGATCCCAGTCCGGATAAAAGATCTTGACCGCCACTTCGGCGCGATCCTGATCTGTCAGCTCTGGGTCATTCAGCGCGGCGCAGATGTCCAGAATTTCACGGAAGTCGCTGCGAATACGAAAACATCGGCCGCCGATGCACGCAGTCTTCGGCAGGCCGGTATTCATGATCTGCGCTTCTTCCTACGCTGGCCGCCGCTGTATTTATCCAGGTATTTTGCCTGGCGTTTCTGCGCGGCAGCGGCCGCAGCGTCTATCTCGCGCCGGATCTGGCGCGAAACCGCTTCCAAAAACGAAATGATCTGAAGGGAACCGGACGGCGTGAGCGAAACGCAGTAGGCTTTGCCGAACACTGTATCGCAGACGGGCGAAGGGAACGCTGCGTCCACCTGTTCGCGTGCGTAGGCGTCCAGTTCGCGGATCGTCGTGCGGGCGTCCGTATCGCTTTCCTGCGTGCCCATTTCGTCGGCTTTGGCCTTGATCGCCATCGCTGCCGCTTCCAGCCGGTCGATGATACCGATGTCGTTCGGGTCAAAATAGATCTTCCGGTTTGCGTCGCCGTTAATGGTGAACGCTTTCAGACCGGTTTCAAATGAAATGTTATTGCTCACGCCGTCACCCCCTTATGCCGTCGCCTTCGTGAACGTGGCCACGCCGTCCGCAATGGCCGCCGTGCCGACCGTGCGCGTGCCGCCGTAGGTAACGTCAAACGGCATATCCACCGTCTTGTCGCCGCCCAGCGACTTCACTTCGATTGCACAGCCGCTATAGCGCTCGGCAAACATCGCCGTGTCCTTCGTGCCGGCATAGCAGTGCACGATCATCATATCCTGTTCGGCCAGCGCTGCGACATCCTGATCCTTGATTGCCAGCTGCCACAGCTTCGTCAGCGCGGTTTCGCCGGCGTCCAGATTGCACGGGTCAAAGGTCTGCGTGATGGTCGGCGCGGACATGGTGGTAAACGTGTTGCCCAGGATGTCCTGCGTGGTTTCTTTGTTCCAGTCATATTCCTGACTGCTGTCTTCCACGCGCTTGCCGACGATCGACCATACCGGCGCGGAGGACGTGCCGGTATTCAGGAAGGCCATCAGCAGTTTGCGGGCAATCGTCTGGCCCGCGGTTGTGTTAAAAGTCGTACTTTCAGGCATAATGCATCACCTTTCAAAATTATTGTCGTACCGCATCGACAGGGACACGGCCCAGTCTTCCACACCGTCGGCGTAGCGCCCGGTAAGATAGGCCGCTGACACCTGTACAAATGCAGTGATTGTCCGGCCTTCGCCGAGGTCTGGCCACGCGGCAAGCGTGTGCTGCTGGCCGTCCGCCGTGATCGGCTGTTTTTCCAGCCAACGCTCCAGTTTGTCCAGCCACCCCTTGATGTGGATGCGGTCCGTTTCCGACTGCGGTACGGCGCGATATACCACCTGAAACGCATAGTTGCATTTCTGGTACACACCGCCCATGATGTCGTTCGTTTCGCTGATTACCGTCGCCGCAGCGGACGGATAGATCCCAACGCCGGACTTGTCGCCCAACTCGCCGAACCGGATTTCCCGCGCGCCGATGGCCGGGAAGCCATTCAGCAAGCCGCTCAGGATCGTTGAAAAATCTTTTGTGTCAACCATTTGATTCCCCCAGGATGATCCGCTTGCATCCATCCGCCCATTCTTTTCCGTGTTCGTTTTGGGCCACTTCCGCCCAGTGCGGCACGCCGGTCGCAAACCGCAGATCGCGGTCGGTCACAACTTTCACAGCGCCCTTGCGCGCCCACGGCGAACCGGTTTCCGGGTCGACCATGACCTTACCCATATACAGATACCGCGCATATGGGCCTGGGAACACAACCTGCCGGCCACCTTCTGCGACGTATGAACGCTGCTGCAGACTGCCGGTTTTCAACGGCATGTATAGTTTGCTGTCCGCAAGCACCTGCTGCCCCAGCCATTCCTGCGCTTTGGCGAATCGCGGGCCGTATTTGGCGAACCGGAGATTTACCCGGACGTGCCCTTTGACATAGCTGACGTCCTTATAGTGCTTGATGTCGCTCATGACGCTGTCACCTCGAAGTGCGCAATCAGCGGAAACCACGCGCAGGATGTGATGCGGTGGCACTCAGTGACTTTGCACAGCACATCGTATTCCGCCCATTCGTGATCTCCGCGGCAGAAATAGTCGCCGGGCTGAAATGCGATCAGTCTACTGCGGTCATCCGCCGCCTGATACACTTCCGGCGTCGCATAGGTCAGTGCGCCGATGGACGCTTTCGGCACAAGCAGCAGCACATAGTGCCCCGGCACATCGCCGGTCGTACCTGGCGCCATAGCGGTTTTTGCTTCCACCTTGACGCCGGCCAGCACGTGCCGCTCCCATGTATCAGCCTGACCGCGTGCGCCGCGCACGCGCGAAAAAAGCGTGATCGTATCGCTATGCATCAGCATCAGCACGTCACCCCCGCGTACAGCACAAGGACGCCATCCACGGCCACGCCGGAAAGCCAGCGCCGAAGCAAGTCAAACACCAGCTCGTCACGTGCCGCCGTAGTCTTCGCGGCGGTCGTGTAGCAGCTGTCGGCCGCCTTGTATGTGATCGATTCGCTGCCGGACGACACCGACGCCACAGGGCCGGCGGTTTTTACGCCGCCGACGTCTGCGGTTTCAGCCGCGCTGTCACGCGCCTGGTCAATGCGGTAAAGGCATTCGGCCAGTTCGCACGCGCAGTCCTGCAGCTTTTCGGCGTCGATCGTGGATTCCGGCAGCGTGCCGCCGAAGCGGTCGAACGTAAAGCGGTCGATCTCCCGCGACGCCGCACGCAGGTAGCGTGTGGCGGTCGATTCATCGCAGAACGGGGACAGATCGTCCCCGTACCGTTTTACGTATGTGTCAAAATCCGCGTACACCGTGATTCACCTGCCGATCACGCGCTTGCGTAGGACTTCACGTGCACCTGCGCAGCGTCCAGCACACGCAGGGCGGCGTTTTCCTCGACCTGCGCCTTGCTGCCGGCGAAAAGCTCGGAGTCGACCATGCGGACGATGCTGAAGTTATCGCCGACACCGAAGGCGTTCGGATCGTACATGATGAATTCCACCTTCGCAAGGTTCGCCGCCGTAACACTGGCCTTCGTGCCGCCGTGCGGATAGTAGGCAAGATCAGCAGACGACGCGAAGCCGTTGACTTCGATCCAGGTAAAGCCCATGAAGCTTCCTACCTGGCCGCCGGCAGCGGCGGCGAGCAGCATTTCGTTGGACGTCGGGATATACTTCTCACCGGCGAACTCCAGCATCGTCGAGAAGAAGTCCGGGCTGCAAAGCACGATGGTGGGGTTGGCTTTCGCCTTGACCATGGCTTTGCGTTCGGCCAGCACCTGCGCCTTGAAGTTGGCCGCGGTGGTCTTTGTGGTGTTGGTGGATGCAGTACCCTCAGAGATCAGGCAGGCAAGCGCGCACTGATTCTTTGCCTCCGCGACTTCGCGGGTGGCAAGGGCCAGATGCTCCTCGGCAATCGGGAACGCCACAGCGGCCGCCTGCACGCCGTAGATCTTCTTCGACGCCTGCAGGTTGTTGTTGAAAACAGCCTGAACCAGCGTGTCAGCGGCGGCGGTGTCCGTGAAGTCACGGCCGGGCGTGCCGACAGACGCGGCGGTGGAGGTCAGCTTGTGCCAATAGCATCCGCCAGCTCCGTCGACCATCACGTCCTGATAGGTCACACCGGGTACAAGCCAGGTCTTATAAAAAAGGTTGGGAAGAACAGTTGCCTTGTACTGCTCATCCACGTAAAGGGAACCATACTGGATAGACATAGATCATCATTTCCTTTCGTAATCTCAGCCCCTGAAAAACGGGTTGTTTTTGTATTTCTGGGCTACGTATTCTTTTGCGCCCCCCGCCGGCGGCACCATGCCGCTGTGATCGGACGAAAAGCGCGCCTTGCTGGCGGGATCGGCCACAAGGATGCCGGGAATCTCCTTGCCGTTCTGATCGGTGACAAGGCCGGTAAACAGGTCATCAATCGACTTGCCGCGCGCATCGTCGGAACCCAGAGCCGTTACCAACTTGTCCGTGATGCTTTCGCGCGTGATGTCGTTGACGAAATGCTTTCCCGACAGGAACGTGTCCACCGTACTGCGCAGCTTCACGGCAGCGGCGTCCTTCTTGCGGTTGTCCCGCTCGGTCTGCAGGTCATTGGTCAGGGTCGTGATCTGACTTTTCATCGCTGCGACATCCACGCCGTCAAAGGCGGCAAGCTTGCCCTGCACGTCTTTCAGTGATGTGTCCAGCGCGTCGTGGCGTTCCTGCAGCTTGGTGAATTCCGCCACGGTCTTGTAGTTCTCGGCGACGGCCTTGCGCAGATCCGCCGCTTTTCCTTCCGGGATCGTAATGCCGAAGTCGGAAAGAATGGTCTCGATGTTCTTCATGCGTAATCCTCCTGAACGTGGTTTTTTAACAGCCCGTCGACTGTGTGGATTGAGCCGGATGGACCACCGGCGGGGTCGTGATATAGCAAAGGGGCAGCCGGTTTCCCGTCCGCCCCTGGTATCCTGATTCAATTTTGGGTATAAGAAAACCACCTTGCCGATTGGTAAGATGGTTTTCATGATTATTATATAAAATAATTTTCTGCTTTAGCGTTTACACAAAGACAGGCGCTTGGCAGGCGTAGCATCCTCCTGCGTCTCTTTTTTACCATTAAGGCGTGTGGTCGCTACGAAATTTACCACCTCAAGCGCCTGTCTTTATGATAATTGTATTATAGCCAGATTATTCCCTTTTGTAAAGAATAATATTGTTCCGGACGCGCTGCCTATAGCGTTTTTCATTTTCGCACATGACAGTAATAACGGAACTTTTCCGCCACGGCTCGTCTCCTTCTACGGCAATGCGTACCACAACGCTGATATTTTTTGAATTAAGCGATATGGTTTTACTCGCAATGGCGGTATTTTCAAACTTTTTGTCTTTGAAAATGTAGTCTGGATTTTCGATTATTTCTTTGAAATAAGGGCTGTATTTATCGTAAAACTCTTTCCCGCGCCGTTCTATGATATGTTCTTTTTGCTTCTCGGTCAATATAACATCGGTGGAACGAATATGCTCCGCGACGCAGGAATAACGCTGTACATCCAGCTTTGCAATCACAGGCGGCGCTTGCACATGCGGCGCTTGCTGCGTCTGAACTTGTCGGGCATCAACTGCTTCCGCCGATGTCCAACTTTGGCGTGCAGCAGCGGACGCAGTTGATGCCGCCGAGTGATCCCAATCGGCAACGGCCAGCCGCTCGTGGTATGGTTTCAGGTCGTTGTCTGCGCAGAACTTCGTGTAGGCCGCGTTCTGCTCCTGCAGGCGCTTGGCGGACTGCGCATATTTCTCCTGCAATTTTGCCTTGGCCGCCGGATCTTCACAGTTTTTCACGGCTGCATGCAACGCCGTGCACTTGCGCTTCTGCGCCCGGATGCGGCGTTCCATCGCGCGCTGCATCTGCGACAGCTCATAGGCGCGGCGGTTGGCTTCGGTATCGATCGGCTTGTTATTGTTCCGGCTAACGCCAGGCAGGAACGGTGTGAAGGAATGGCGGCAGTTATAGCCGCACAGGCCCAGCGGATTTTCCGGGTAGCCGGTCGCATCCAGCAGGTTATCAAACTGCGCGTCCTTGCCGTCGATGCAGTACACCTTGCCCTGCCAGCCGGCATGATCGGCGATTGGGTCGGTATCGGACACACGCGCGCCAAGATGCTGCGACACCAGCACATGATTCCAGCCCATGTCTTTGCACTGCTGGATCGTCATGTTCCCGGATGACTGCGCCACGCCGGTGCGGATGCAGCGCAGCACCGCCACTTCCAGCGTGTCCTTATGGCCGGACGGATACCGAACGGTCGGCTGCAACTGCCCAAGCGCCTTCACGCCTTCCAGCATGGCGGCGGTATAGGACTGCGCGCCGGTGCGTACTTTCCAATACGCAGCGTCACAGATGTCGATAAACGCCTGATTGGTCGCGCCGGCTGTCGTGCGTGTGATGTTGGATATTTCGCCGACCGTGCGCTCATAGGCGTCCGTGATGATCGCCATCATGCCGGACGATAGGCCGGAAAACGTCACGGCGGCGGCTTCAGCGTCCGCTTTTGCTGCCTGAATGCCGCTGTCCTTGAAGATCTTCGCGATTTCCTGCTGCGATTTGCCGGTGCTTTTGGCCAACGCTTTCTGGATTTCGTCCAGATTCCCGCCGGCCTGTTTAAGCACCCACGCCTGCCATTCATCCGTGCCGGTCAGTAGCTTTTCTTCGCCGCGGCCGAAGCGGATCATGAAGCGCTCGATCATGTCGCGGGCGATCCATTCCGTCAGGTCGTCCAGCAGCGGCAGCAGGGTTTCACCAATTTCTTGAAACTGTTCCGGGGTGATCATTCGGTATCAGGGAACAGCCCCGGTTTCACTGTGTTGGCTTCGGCATAGGCCGCTTTTGCGTCGTCCTCGCTGAACCCTTCAAAGCGCACCAGATACATCCACCACGGCAACACGCCCAGCTGGCAAAGGCTTTTTGTGTTCTGCCGGTCTTCTTCGTAGCTGTACGTGATGTCGCCAAAATTATACGCCACGGTATACGTACCATAGGGCGCCAGATCGTAGATGTCGGCGTAGTCGTTCAGCGCCTGGATCAGATCATTCACAGCTGCCTGGATGCGGTCACGGATGTCCTTAATGCGCTGGATGGTGCGGCGGTCATCAGCTTCCACCTGCGTTGCGGTGGCAAGCCCCTGCTTTTCGTTATAGCTGAAATAGCCTTCTGAAAAGCCGCATTTCGTCGACAGGCTTTGCAGCAGCACGTTGATGCCGGTCTGGCGTTCGCCGGTTTTCAGCTTGCGGTCGATTTCCTGATAGAAGCTTTCGGCCGCTGAACCGGCAACGTTTTGCACATAGCGCGGCAGACGCACGGAAACATTCTTCCGCCCTGGCTCGCGCAGCAGACGGTCATCCACAAGGGCGATCGACCGGGAATCCTGAATTTCGTCCACCATGGCAGACCATGCAACATCCAGTCCACGCAGTTCCGGCAGGGCGTTGGCGTAGATAGACATACCGCATGCGCCGCCGTCAATGTTGTTGGCGTCCGGCATGGTGCACACGGCAAACAGCGGCGCGGTATCATCTAGCACGGCGTCCGGCAGGATGCCCACCCAATCCGGCACTTCATCCAGATTCACACGGGATGCCGATGCTTTGCCCTTCGCCAGCCGGAACGCGCGGTTGGAAACCACATAATGCATCCCGTCGTAGCGGTGATATTCGGCCTTGACATAGTAATAATCCGGCGTTGCCTTCGTGTCGTACAGCACCACACCGGTCACGCGCTTGCGGTTATCCACAGCCGTGATCGTAAATTCCGGCGGCGTGTACAGACCGATGCTGTCCGGCGTCGGTTTCAGCAAGAACATGCCGGCAGCGCAGCCCACGTCCACCATGTCACGCAGGAACGGAATCAGTTCTTCGTTCAGCCGCTCCTGCAGCCAGTCCGCGCGAGCAGAGCCTGACAGTTCAACGCTGACGCCCATCGTCGCAAGGCGCGCAGCTTCGCCGGTCACGGCCTTTGCAAAATTGATGGTGCGATCCTGATCGTTTGCCCACGGCGGTGTACCCATCCAGATCTGCATCCACAGATCTTCCGCTTCGCGCATTTCCGGCGTTACCAGCGGCGCAATGCGGAATTCTTCGCGGATCTGCTTTTTCACGCTGTCCAGCGGGATATTGATTTTCACAGGCAGCCAACCTCCTTGAACACTTCGCACATTTTCGGAAACTGCGAAGCAATCCAGTCCACGTATGTTTCGTCATGGCCGTATTCCGGATGCGTAAAGTTTTCGGACAGCCCGCTTTCAAACAGAAATGCATGAATGATCTCATGACGCATAACTTTTTTCTGATAGACGCCAAAGTCTTTTAGGTCGCAGTCTTTGGCCTTTTTTGAAATAACAATGGTCTTTACCGTTTTGTCGCAGTAACCATCGCACTTTTCAAGCATTGCATCTTCGGCCGCCGTGGCTTCAATGATTTCATATTCCGTCCCCAAAATATTTACAGTCATGCACTTGCCCCCCTGCGCATCGTCAGCGGTTCCAGTGCGTACCGCGTGGCGTCGATGCTATGGTTATTCACATCCGGGTATCCGGTGACGACGTTGCCGTCCCTGTCCCGCTCGTATTCGTATTCTGAAAATTCTTTCGCTGCATTCGGGCAGCGCACCGGGTCGATGATGATGCGCCGACGCTGCAGCCACTTCATACCGTGTTCGATCGACCCCGGGCCTTTGACAGCGCCGGTGACGGGCAGGCCCATTTCGCGGTGATCGTTGACGCTTTTCGGTTCGGCCGAATCGGCCGTGATGGCGTAATCATCATAGCCGTGTTCGATGATCCAGCGCGCTGTCTGTTCGTTCGATTCCTTGTTGGCATAGTGCTCCGCGTAGATATACACCGCCTCGCGGTCGCTGTCGTAATAGCAACGGATGAAGCAGTACGGATCGGGATACCAGCCCCAGTCCTCGCCCTGGAAGATGCGGTCAAAATGCGAAATCTCTTCATCTGTGATCCCCCGCAGCTCCAGATAGTCAAAGACGCTGCCGCCGTCACCGTTGGCCACGCCTTCATATTCGTGCTCATACGCCGCTGGGTTGACCTCTTTCAGGTGTTCCGCGTCTGCGATAAACTTCGCGCCCAGCCATTCCGGCGGCGCTTCCGTGTAGCTGGAATGATGAAAAACGCGCCCCGGATCCGGGACAAGCCGCTCCTTGTTGACCCAGCTGGATTTACTTTTCGGCGGGTTATAGGACGAAAAGTCGTAAGAATCCGCGCCGCCACGCAGCACAGACTGGTTAATAGAACGTTCTTCTTCCGGCCCGCAAAGCTGGTCTTTTTCTTCCTTCCACAGGATGCCGATATACCCAAACGGCGGCTTGATGGATTTCAGCTTCAACGGATCGTCGCAGCCGCGAAAATAGATCGTCTGGCCGGTTTCTTTTAGCACGATTTCCAGCGGCGACAGCTTGCAGTTGAATTCATCATACAGCCCCAGTTCGTTGATCGCCCATTTCATCTGGGCATACACGCTGTCTTTCAGAGTGTTGCCCATCTTGCGGATGATACAGGCGTGCATCGTCGGGTTGTTTTTCAGCAGCTCGACAATTTTCAGGGATATATATGACGATTTCAGGCCGCCGCGGCCGCCCTCGAAGACGTACGTCATGTTCGGCTGAATGCGCCGGTTGATGTCGACGAACGCCCTGCCAAGGACACGCGCGGGCAGCTCGTAGTGCGCAGATGCGCGCGCTGCTGCTTTCGTTTCCTGCTCTTCCTTGATGCGCAGCGACTTCTCCAGGTCGCCGGCTGCGCGTAGACGGTCAGCGATGGAGGTTTCCATGCCGAACTGGTCTTTTTCCTGCCCGCGCATGATCGCCGTGCGCAGCTCCTGGATCTCTTTCAGGGATGCCGTGCGCTCGGATTCGATTTTTTCCTGCCGCCGCGCTATATAGATTTTTATGTCAGGTTTTGTCAGGTTTTCCGCTCCGATGGATTTGGCGGTTTTCGCCGAGTACCCCGCTCTGCGCGCCGCCTCGGTCGCGTTGCCCAATTCGATGTAAAAATCCGCAAAAGCGCGCTGCTTTGGCGTGAGATTCATGGGATCACCCGCTATAGATTTTCGCCAGCGTTTTTACGACATCCGCCATGCTGTAAGTCTCCAGTACGCGCGTGCTGATATGCTTCCCGGTTTCATCGGTTTCTGCCTTTTCCAGCACGTATTTTGTAACCATCCGGCCAAGCCGCTCGGAGTAGTGCTGTAACTGATTGACTTTGTAATGCTCGCCGCGCTGGTTCAGCGCCGCCTGCAGTTTGTAGGTAAGTTGTTTCAGATTCATAACCGCACCAGAATGCACAAAGCACCGAACCCGAAACCGGGCCGGTGCTTTGCTTTGTTGAGAGACATGAGAAAACCGGAGTTGACAGAGACAAGAGAAAAAGCCATGCGTACATTCTGCAAAAAGGATCAAAGGAAGAGAGGTATATCACAAAGTGACTTGCGGGACTGGTCTCTCTCGCAATCCCGCGATATCACTTTAACACAGATTCCCGTGAAAATGTTCCCGATTTTTTCCCACGTTACGCTCACGTCTCTGTGAGGCCGTACATTGTGATTGTAAAATTCCGCAGTGCGCAATCCTTCCAACGGTAAGCGGTCGTTTTCTCGATGGCCAATTCCCGGCACAGCCGCTCGACGCCGCCGATGCACGGCGTGATGTAAAAACGCTGCAGCACACAGCGGTCCCGCTCAGAGAGCTGATTCAAGGCACGATCCACGCGGCGTACACGGTTCTCGGTCAAGCGCTGCGCCTCTTCCAGCCGCTCACGTTTCAGGATATTGTTGACGAGCGCATCGTCCCTGCCGTTTGAGCCACCGGCGACCGGGCTGCCATCCGCCGATGCACTGCGGATACTCGTGATCTCCGTTGCCAAGTCAGCGATCTGATCTCTGAGGTTTTCAATTGCCGCCTTTCGGTTCGTGTAGTTACGCAGCTCATCAGCCGCCTCCCGCTTCCAGTCCAATTAAGTCACCTCGTTTCGTTCGCCGTAGCTACAAAAATCATATGGATACGCTGACGGCAAAATCCCATGGTGGCGTGGGTGCCCGCAATTACCCATCTCAGTCCTATGGGCACAGTCCTTGCAGTGCACCACCGGCGCAACGTCGGCAGCCGGTAGATCGTGCAAAATGCAGATCGCCTTTGCCCATGTGCGGCGGTTTTTGTCCTTGTCATGTGCCGCGGCGGCCGTCAGTGCTTTATCCAGCGCTTTCCGCTCGATGTATTCAGCCATTTTCATCCTCTCCAAATTCCGCCTCGTACTGTTCGAGAGTGATAACCTCAATGTCATTTGCGGAGTATCCCAAGGTGTCGAGGCACATCAACCTGACCAGCTTTTCCTTGTCAATAGACGCCGCAAGGGCCTCATAGGATACGCCTGGTTTTGCCTCAAAGCGGAGTTGAGCGCCGAACGCTCCAGCCACTCTAAAGTAGATTTTGTACTCAGCCATTGTCGTTCTCCTCCCCATTGAACCACTTCCGCAGTTCGTGAGCGCACGAAACACACAGCTCGTATTCGTCGCTGTTCATATTGTTTTTAACTCGCCGCATACCGGCATAGGTGACGGAGTTGTACGGGTTGATCTCCGCTCCGCAGCGGTCACACACTCTCTTTGTCGCCATTGTCCAGCCTCTCTTTCAGCCGCTCTACCTTGCGCCTGCGCTCATTGCGCACATCGTCTGCGCAGCAAAACAGCATCTTCATTTGCTCGAGCATAATCTCCACGTCGGCAATCTCCTCGGCGATATTTGCTGGCGAGTATTTGCCGCGCAGGTACTTGCACAGCTCTTTCTGCAGCTCGCTCATTTCCTCCATCATCACCACAATCTGCAGAGCGGAGCCGTAGGTGTCCAGCGCTCTCTGCAGCACTTCCGCATCGCTTATGTATTCAGCCATCCCTTACCTCGCTTCCCGGGACAATGCGATCCCAGCACTCTGTGCATATCTGCGGCACGCTTTTCTTTGTATTCCAGTTCTTCTCGCACAGACATTCAGTACCGTTTCCCGGCTCATATCCGTATTCATCCGGGCATCCCGCACATCCGCCGCTGAAGCGTGCATCCACCTTGTCCGGATGCTCCAGCGCCAACAGCTCGCGGAATGTGCAGCCGTGCGACTTCCTCAAAAGCATGCCTACCCGAAAAGCTTCCCAATTCGCCGTCGGCACGCCGACATAGTCGCACCACGCGCGTTCCAGCTTCGCACCGGCAGATTCCGCCCAGTCCGGAAGAAACACGACGTAGTCCACCGCCTCCATCTCCGCGAAACAGATGCGCATATAGTCCAGCTTGGCCAACCCCTCCGGCACCGTGGCCGGATTGATGACCGTCGCGCCCTGCCGCTCAAGCTGTGCAGCCGCTCGGGCGAATTTCCTTTTATAGTCCGGATCACCGGCGATTTTCCCTGATATGTAGATCTTCATGATTGCCCTCCTTTCAGAGCACCGGGCGAATTCCCCCGCCCAGTGTGCTATCGAATCACTGCATGATGACGACCTTGCCCTGTTCAATCAGGTCTTTCAGGCCGCGCTCGAAATATTCAGCGATGTTGCGTTTCGCTTCCAGACGCCAGATGCCGCCATCCGCCTCGAAAAAGGCGATGCCTTTCTCGCTGTCCACGCGCAGGAGGAATTCGCTTTCCGGCTGCGCGACCTCAAGGAACGTGCGGAACGGCTGCAGTTTAATCCGTGGCCGCACATTAACGACTGTGTTGAGCGCAACGCCCTGCCGTGCCGTCACGGTCTGCGTGACGCCATTATCGTTGGTAGACACTGTGTTCTCATCGGACATACGGCTGAGCAGATCCAGCAGATACTCCGTGCCTCCGTTCGGGATGAACAGACTGCGCAGCTCGATCAGCGCAGTTTCTCGGTCACGCCAGCCAGTGCGCATGCCCGGCGCGTCCGCCTGCGCACGATACAGGACATTGCGGGAGAAGTCCGGCAGATACGTCGTCATTACTTCGACCTTGTTATAATCCCGGACATGTACCATGATGGTCGTCCCAACCTTTGCGATCTCGGTGCGCACCAGCTTGCAGACAGCATCCAGACCGCTGACGCTGACGGAATCGGGACGATCCACATGCGGCGGGATCCGCGTAAGATTGGCGTCGGAATAGGTCTGCCCATCAATTTCGAAGATTTTGGTTTCTTTCAGGCTCACGATTTTGTCGATCATTTCTGCGAACATTGTCATATCCTCCTTCGTTATTCGGCTGCCTGCTGGCTGGCCTGCAGCAGATTCAGAATTTTCGGTGCTTCCTGTTCATGCCCGTCCATGCGCATCTGGCCGGGGAGCTGCGGCACCATTTCGGCAACGACCATTTCCCCGTTGCCATCAGTGGTAACGCAAAGCGACGTTGCGACCGGATTGGTCGCCGCGAGCGTGGCCTTGGCAACAACATTCACGCGGATCTGCCGGCGGTCATCGTCCGGTGTCAGCTCGATCGTCAGCGTGATCTTGCGCTTTGCGGTTGCTTTGGTGTTGACGTCAAGGATGTTGTCAACACAGCGCTGCATCTCATAGTCCACGCGCTCCTGGAATGCACCCTGCGCCATCTGCAGGATGCTCGCTCTTTGGGTTTCGTGATTCATGGTTGTCCTCCTTTGTTTTTTACATAGCCACCGCATCAGCGAGTGCAGCCATCGTCTCAATTTTCCCGGGCATGGCATACTCCGGTAGGTTCGCTGCCACAACGGCCGCAGCCATCGGCGGGCAGACGGCATTGCCGCATCTGGCTACTTGCTGCGTCTTCGGGTATGGCTTTCCGGTCGCATCATGGTCGATGATGTAATCCGGCGGAAAGCCCATGGCGTTGTACAGCTCCCGAGGCGACAGCATCCGCAGGCCAATGTCCGCGATATAGTACGGCGCCCCGCCGATTGACAGGAGCAGCAGATCGTCCTCGCCCAACGCATAGCCGCAGTACCGGTTCAGCAGATCGCGGATCTGCGGCCAGTAGTGAAGCCGCTCAGATGTGCCGATTTTACAAAGCACTGCCTTGCAGCAACCAAACACGCCGCTCGCTGTCTGTGTCGGCAGCGGCTCCGACGGCCGTGTGCCGACCTCGTCCCGCTTGTACTTGACTACATGTGCAGCAACCACGGCTTCCCGATCGTGACTCGTGACCGTATGCATCGGGCTTTGCACATCCAACGGCCGGGCGCGGCCGTAATACTCCACCAGATTCGCGCAGGTAAGGCCGTAACGGTTCGCGGCGTCCACCGTGCAGACGGGCTTATCCAGTCCAGCCGCTCGGGCGCTTTCTGTTTTCTCCGTGTGGTACTGGATCAGTGACGGCGATAGCAGCATCTGACCGCCGCCACCGCCTGTGCGGACGGTGTTCATCGGTGCGGAGACCGGCGCCCCGACACTGTTGCTGGTATTTGTCATCGTCAGCGGAGCGAGAATCGGCCGGCAAATGCCTCCGGTGTGCTTTGCCGTAATCGTTTTACACGGCTCTTGGCTATCCGTGACGTGCCCACCTCCGGAATGGTTACAATCAACGATGAACGGCGCCCCGGATTTGATCGTGAACTTGTACACGCCGCGAATAATGCGGCGCATGGTGTTGTCCGCCAGCGGCCGGACGGCGGAAATGCCGTACCGCTCGTGGATTTCATCCTTCGTCGAAAAAATCGAAGGGCACGGCAGCGACCAGTCGATGATCTCCGCGGCGCTGCGCCATGGCAGCAGTTTCCCGCTGCGCACTTCCGCACTGTCTCGCGGGGCGTGTGTGCGCTCTGGCCAGACGACCGCACGTCCGTCGCAGCGGGCAATCAGCACCAGCCGACGTCTGGTAGTCGGCGCACCATAGTCGGCTGCCACCAGCTCGCGCCATTCCACGGTATACCCCAGCGCCCGAAGCTGCCCGACAAACTTCTGGAACGTCGTACCGGCCAGTTTCTTTACCGGCTTCCCCTTACGCACCGGCCCCCACGTCTGGAACTCTTCGACGTTTTCAAGGATGATGACGCGCGGGCGCACCTTCGCCGCCCAGCGCAGGGCAATCCACGCGAGGCCCCGGATCTTGCGGTCAACAAGCGCCGCGCCCTTTGCCTTTGAAAAATGCTTGCAGTCCGGCGAGAACCATGCCAGCGCCACCGGCCGACCTCGGCAGACCGTCTCCGGATCCACATCCCAGACAGATGCCTGGTAATGCTCCGTGTACGGATGGTTCGCTTCGTGCATCCGGATCGCTGCCGGGTCGTGATTGATCGCCGCATTGACGATTCTCCCCAGCGCCAGCTCGATTCCCGTGGACGCGCCGCCGCCACCGGCAAAGCTGTCAACGATGATCTCGCCGTCAAGTGTCTCCTGTGTGCGCAGCATCATGCATCCTCCCCCGGATCGCCGAGAAACTGGATCACGCCCCGGCGCAGCTGCACCCGGTACGGCTCCAGCTCCACGGCCGTCATGTACTTATGGCCGAATAGTTCTTTCATGTTCTGCCAGTCCTCCCACATGACACGATACACTGCGCGCCCGCGCAGGCACACCAGCACAAACGCCAGCGCGCCCATATTGGCGTGCGATTCCAGTGCACGCGCCTGCTCTTCCGTGACCGCACTTTGCAGGATGCGGTCTTTGTCCGTGGCCTTGGCCTCGAACACTACGCTGCTGCCGCCGCATAGCGTGCCCTGAAAATCCGGCTGCGCCTGCTTGGTGAAAACCGCCTCGAACGACCAGCAGCCGCTCGGATTCTGATGCCGGCCGGAAATGACCTTGATTGGCTCCGGCGTCTTGTCGATCTCCGCGATGCCATGCGCCCGGTAATACGCGCAGGCCGTGAGAATCTGTGCCTCGAAGCTCTCGCCGAGCGCGTGACTGATGCTCCCCTGCGCCTGGCGCGCTGGGCTTTTGTCCTCCTCGGCGTGGAAAAACTGCAGCGCCTTTTCATACGCCACAGGATCCAGCTTGCGCTCCGCCTGTTTCTGATAGCGCGGCGGCAGACTGCCCATGCTGATGCCCATTGTAATTGCTCCTTCCTATGCGGTGTCTTTAATCTCGTAATACTCCTGCCACGGCCAGCCGCTCAGTTCGTGCCAGCCGCTCTTATACTCCGACCCATCGTCAAAGCGATAGAGATGCATCCCCCGTCTGGCCTTCGGCTCTTTGCGCCATGTCTCGGCCTTTGCCACCTGATAGCGGATCTCCGGCTTTGCCATGCCGGCGCTGCAGGTATACCGCCGGCGGCGGATGCCCTGCTCGCGGCAGCGGCGCATGGTGGAGCGTGATTCCTTGATGAGGTAGGACGCGAGCTTTGCGTGGTTCTTGCGGTCATCGAGCATCTGGAAGCTGATAGAGCCCGCGCCATTGGTCACCTTTGTCCAGGCGGCGGCGATGATCTGCGCGTCAAAGCGCGGCAGGATGATGTGATGATGCACGTTCGTCATGTGCTTGGTTTCGAGCACGGCGATGTATTTCAGGCGCTTTCCTGCTTTGGCATAAGCCTTGCGCAGCTCGCGGAGGAACGCCGCCCTGTCCCGCTCGGCCTGTTCCAGCGTGATCTCCTTGTCCCAGTAATGCAGGACCATGTGATAATCGCCATAGCGATAGTTGCAGTTGATGAGCCAGCGCAGGTGCTCCTCGGCCACGCGCTCATTGATGCGCTCCTGGCACTTGGAGGTCTCCCGCTCAGATGATCGCTTGCGCGGCTTAACTTCCTTGCTGTGCACACGGGATGAATACATCTTGCGGTGCTCGACCGTTTCCCCGCACACGACGGTGCGATGTACATACGGCATGATTGCCTCCCTGTCTGTCTCCGGTCGAGTTAGTAATTGGTCTTACCGAAGCTGAAAACGCCTTGCGGCGTCAGCGTTTTTCGGCTTGCAGGGCGGGCAACTGTATGCTATAATATATATGGTGTAGCGCGCCCTGCGCTATTGGGTTTTCACCGCCTGCGGGTTTGACGATCTTCGCAGGCGGTGTCTTTTTATGTCTCCGGCGGCGCCCACATGACGCGCGCCCCGTGGACGACTTCCTGCCATGGGACGCCCCACAGCTCCGCCGCGCACTGGATCGCCGCGAACGGCGATGCGCACGGTACGACCACGGCCTTGCGCCCCGGGAGCGCCACCCGCGCGCGGCCTTTTGCGGCCCAGCGGTCATTCCGGCGTCGCATGGCCAGCTCTGCCGGTGACATATATACGACCTCCGGACGTCTCATGCGACGCCGAGGGCTGTGAAGATCACATGCATGACCCAGCCAAGCAGGCACCCCACGGCCAAAAACATCACAGCCATGATGGCGTCCTCTGCCGCACCGACGATCAATCGGCGTACCTTCGCCTTGGCGCGCGGATCTCCGAATACCTTCATTCGCTGTCCCTCCCCGCTGCCGTGCGGTACAGCATCTGCATGTTGTTCGCGCAGATATTGCACACCGGCGTGCTGTGAATGTACCGGATGTCGTTCACGCTGCCGCAGAACGCGCAACCAGGCGCATACTTGCGCATGATGATGCTGTCCGTATCTGTGTAGATCTCCATGGGATCTCCCGTCCGGATGCCCATCGTCTGGCGCAGCTCCTTCGGCAGCACGATGCGGCCGAGGTCATCGGCCCTCCTGATGATTCCTGTTGCTTTCATTGGTTTCTCCTTTCACTCACTGATATTTGATCGCTGCGCGCAGGGTGTCGATGGGGATATCCAACCCCCGCCCGAGCGCGAGCAGGTCGTTAATGGTCATGCCGCCAATGTTCTGCAGCCGGTTCGCCGCCGTCTGGCGGCAGCAGCCGATCAGGGTCTCCGGCTTGACGCCCTGCACCCGGATCTGACCATAGAGCAGCGTCTGCAGTTGGTCATAGCGGCTCGTGCGCTTTCTCAGTTTTGGCATATGTACCTCTCTCCTTTTTGAAATCAGATAAACCGGCGTCATTCTCCGCCCGGGTCATCCCCTGACGATCCGGCGCAAAAGCGCTCAAAGTCTTCTTCGTTTCCGGCGTGGAATCGCGCCACATCAATGCCGGTAATACTCAGCTCCGCTACACCTTCCTTCACGTCGAGGCGGATGCCGCGCACGCCGACGCCGATCATAACGCCGTCGATCAGTACCGCGCTCTGCCTCCCGTTGCTTGCGATCATCAGCTTGGAATAGCTTGCGGCCGTGTCCGGCAGCCCGCTTTTCAACCGGTCGAGCTGCTTGCGGAGCTTCTGAAACTCCGCGACCGTCTTGTAGTTCTCCGCGATTTCCTTATGCAAAGCGGGAACCAGCTCCTGCGGGATTTCAACACCCAGTCCGGACAGGATACTCACGATGTTCTCCATGTCCTCACCTCCAATCGAATGAATAATGAATGCCCTTGTTTTCCCGCTCGGATATGATAGAATCGGCTCGAAGGGAGGCAAAGCAAATGCAGGAACCGAAACCGAAGCGTGTGATGGAATACGAAATGCGTCTCTATCACTGCCACAAAATCAAGCGGAATGTTCAAATCCTCGAGGATTACGAGGTCATCGACGGTGTTCGTACCCTAGTGCGGTGCTCATGTCCAGTTCACATGGGCACGGCATCGACCGACCGTCACTGCAATGGCATAAATGAGTTTGACTTTCCGTGTGGCTATGCCGACTGGCAGCAAACAAAATAACGTCCTCCATCATGCCGTCCGTCATTTCACATGGCGGCGTGTAGCAGAAAAGGCGCAGGCAGCACTTTGTGCAGTCTGCCTTTTCTTTTTGGCAGTGCGCCCGCAGCGCCCTGTGAAGCTCCATAGAATCCATGTCCTCACCTCCAATCGAATGAATTGCAAAAACATCTGCAAGGTCTTGCGGATATTTTTTGTGTTATTCGTGAATTTGATTCACTATCACTGCAAAAAAATATGGTCTCGCTGTTCTCTGCTCAACCCAAGAATTGAAGTCATGCTCACGATTTCGCTCGCCTTAAAGTCTGTTACGCCTTCCATCTTGCGGTTGAGGCTTGCCATAGAAATGCCCATTTTCTCCGCAACATAGCCATATTTCAGCCCTCTTTCTCGCATTGCCCGCCGCAGTTCCTCTTTGTCAATCATCTTATCACCTCCGCAATTTTGGACGTGAATTTAATTCACGTCTAGAATATATCACCATTGTGAACTCGTGTCAACATTTTTGTTGAATTATTTTCACATTTATGATATGATGCGCGAGAGGTGAGGCTTCAATGGCTAATCTATATGAAAATATCCGCAAACGGCGCGAGGCTCTTGGCATGTCGCAAAATGAGCTCGCCACAAAAACTGGTTATTCTGATAGGACATCAATTTCAAAAATCGAATCTGGTAATGTTGATCTAACGCAGTCACGTATCATGGCGTTCGCAAAAGCGCTTAATACAACAGCCTCCGAACTTATGGGCTGGGACGAAGAAAGATCTCGATCTGATAACAGCCCGTCAGAGCGCAAAAATGTTGTCCGCATTGCCGGCCGTGATGGTTCTTATGTTGAGAAGAAATTGAGCGACGAACAAGTCGCCGCTCTGAAAACGCTCATCGATCAGCTCCCGGAAGCCGATGACCTTTGACATCACATACGAAACGAGCTGATTCCAAATGACAATCGGGGAAAAAATCAGAGCCTCACGCGAATCTGTTGGTCTCACGCAGGAAGAGCTCGCCTCTATGTGTGGGACAACCAAACAGACAATCTACAAATACGAAATTGGAAAAGTGGTCAACATCCCGCTTGACCGATTGGAAACAATAGCGGATGCCATCGGCGTCTCACCAGCATATTTAGCCGGATGGGGAACAAGCACCAGCAACAGTGCAGCCGCTCGCGGCAATGGAATTGGAGATAGAATCCGAAGCTGCAGGCTGCAACTCGAACTGACCCAAACACAGCTTGGCTCTCTACTCGGCGTAAAAAAGAACGCAGTAAGCAAGTGGGAATGTGGGCGTGTCAGCGATATTCCTTTATCCAAAATTAGAGCCATGGCAGATTTGTTCCACGTCCCGGTTTCATACCTGGCCGACGATTTGATGAGCGATCCAACCACTCTAAAGCCAGCTAATACAAGCCCGAACTTGATTCGACTTACTTACGGTGGAGCAACCACTGAAAAAGCACTAAGCAGTGAACAAGCACTCGCTCTGAAAATGATTATCGACCAGCTCCCGGAAGCCGATGACCTCTGATATAATCTGCAAACTGATCGTATACCAGCCGCTCGAGCGGTGAGGTCAAAAAGCGCTGCCGCCGGTAAAGCTCCTGCATGCGCGTCCAACGGAATTCGGCAGCCGCTCGGCTAATGTCGCACAGCCGCTCGATGTCCTCAGCCGACTGCACGCTGCACCCCCATAGCACACAGGCCGGGGCAAGCAGACGCGAGGCAAACACGTTGGCCGCCTGCTCGATGGGATTGTCGTCCGGGGCTGGCTCACGGCACACGAGGTCATACCGGCCGACGTGGCCCAGGATGATGTGGCCCAGCTCATGCGCGCAGGTAAAGCGCTGCCGCGCCGGGATCGCCAAGCTGGACACCATGATCGTCGGCGCGCCGCCGATGACGGTGGACATACCGTCGTTGTTGTCCCGCTCGGCCGGCGTATACCGCCGCACAGACACGCCCAGCGCCCGGCACACGCCGCTGATCTTGACCGGCAGCTCCGTCACCTTGCAGTCGATCAGGATGCGCCACGATGCATCGCGCGCGTCTTTGTAGTCTTGATAGTTCACTTCCATCGCCTCCGCGCTTATTATGCGCAGGGGCGGCGGCGTAGCACAGTCCCTTTTATCGTACATCAAAGAAAGAATAGACATTTAGACCATAAAATGATAAAATTGGTTTAAATCGTTGTAAAGCGAAAACAGATAAAAGGGGTGGAGTGTCATGAGTTTTTGGTTTAAAAAACGCAAAAAAGCTTCAGCGGCAGCGCCAATGCCGAAGCATCCGGGCGAATATGCTCAAGATTGCAATCAAAGCCTCCTCAAGGATGGACGATATGATCCAACTCGCGTTTCCAGCCACGAAAATGACGTTGTCAAAGAAGTGATTTTGGCATCCCGAAAAAAATATTCACGTCCATATCAAGGAATTGGCCTTGCGATGGAGACTTATCCCATTATCTATAAGCCAAGATACATCTTGTACGAATTTATTGTCCAGAAATACGGTCACTCAAGTAATGCTTTTGATGTTCTAGCAACTGCCATAGCATATAAAGAAAAGGGGGCCGCCTACAGGCATCTTTCACTCCAATATTTTCAACTGTTCTTCCAAAGCGCATCAAGTGCTGACATTGCAAAGTTACCACAATCATACCCGCTCTGGTCCATTTACAATATGATGTCAGACCTATATGAAAGCACTTACGACCTAGAAAGCGCGCTCGATTACGCAAAAAAAGCCGCAGCAGAAAAGCGGCGGCTTAATTTCATTTCTCCATACGACGTTACGCATACAGGAAAAATTCTGTTGAAAATGCGTCCTGAACTTGCGGTTGACTATTTTGCGGAATGCCTCAATGATTCAGATCTTAAACAATTCAAGACCATTATCCAGGAATCGCTTGACGACGCAAAGGACAAGGAAAAAAGAGGGTACATATACAAACCACGCCGCAAAATTATTGAACCTGATCAATTCGACATCGAAATTCAGAATCTCGTGCGTGAACGATACATCAATTTGTAAGATGGTGGCACACATGCAGCCTGAAATCTATAGGGTCATGTACCGTATGGTCCACAAATACGGCTGGGGCTGGGGCATGACGTGCAATATCATCAACCGCCAGTACGGCACGAACTACACTGTCAAGGAATTCAAGGAGCTGTTCCGGCGGTATTTCTTGTCTAAGAGAAAATGAAAAAGTGCTTGCGCACAATTAACGGCACAAGCACTCTTTCCACCAAATAAAAATCTCTTCAAAAACAAATAACTCCTAGCCAAATTCCTTACACAGAATTATGGCTAAGCGTATTATATGCACAATGAGCGTAAAAAGTCAACATTTTTATCAGTTAAATTATTGGTATTATACTAAATTTTATGGAGTAACTTATGGAACTATCTATTACTAACGATTTATTTCAATTTGCCTTCTGCGGCACGAAAGATCAGTGGTACAAAAAGCTAGACAGACTTGCCCAGCTTGCTTTGCCCGAAAAATGGTCTTACCGAAATCCACTGCCCACAGGCCAGAACCAGAAAACCCCTATACTAGAAAATTATATTCTACACACTTTTAAGCGGCTCGCATTTGAGTACGAGCAAGCTGAAACCGACCAAGAGCGAGAAGAAATATTTTCAGTTGTTGGAGACAAGCTCTGTTTTAACACTGGACTGTTTACAACAACATACGAAACGATTTATGCAGCTTTCCAGAAAAATAGAGTTTCAGGGAAAGAGCCATGGTATTTAACGTGCTTTTCTGATACTGGCGACCCTTTTTTCAGAGATTTCTTGCATCTTCCACGTCGCGCACAGTATTTTTCAAAAATCAGCGAGCTAATTTATGATACAAACGCCGAGCTTCGTGTCAACACTGCACACATACTACAAAACGACCGAAATCGCGAACGCCTCCCAGAATCCTTAAAGGATTCCCCGTACCTAACAACTCTATTTAACGGTGCTGTTGATCTTGCAAAGAAAAAAATCGAAGCAAATTACAAAGCAGCAGTTCCTCAGTTCTACGATAATCAACTCTGCTTTCTGCTTCCTATATGCCTAACAAACATGGATAACGCAGATCTTTCCCTCGCCGTTAGATGGCATGATGGTTACTATACGGGTCACACATGCCTAACCCTCGACATGGCCTATAATAATGCCAGACTAATCGCGTGCCCGAATAGCGAGTGGCTCAAGCCCTGATTCCACTATGGTGCATTGCGCCATGATGAAAATCAGATTCCGTATAGCAAGGAGGAATACCATGAAAGTCCCCGAGCCGCGAAAATTGAAAAGTGGAACATGGTTTATCCAGATGCGGCTCGGCGGCGAGAGCATACCGGTATCCGCCCCGACGCGGACGGAGTGCATCAAACAGGCGGAAAAAATCAAAGCCGACTACCGCAACGGGCAGCGCCTCCCCTGCAAGAGCACGCAAACACTGGAGCAGTGTGTGACGGCGTACATCGACGCCAAGCGCGGCGTGCTGTCGCCGTCAACGATACGAGAGTACAAATCCATGGCGCGGAATCGGTTCACCGCGCAAATGAAAAAACCAGTCCGTGAGATCACGAACTGGCAGGCGATTGTGAGCGCCGAGGCAAAAAGCGTGAAACCGAAGACGCTGAAAAATGCGTGGATGATGGTGGCGGCAGCGCTGAAATTCGGCGGGTATGACGTGCCCAAGGTAACGCTGCCGCAAGTGCCGCCGAACGAACGCCAATGGCTCGACCCAGAGCAAATCAGGGTATTCGTGGCGGACGTTGCAAACGAGCCGTTTGCCATTTCCGCGCTTCTGGCGCTGCACGGCCTCCGCCGCTCGGAGATCATGGCGGTTAACTGGTCGGACATAGACCTGACCGCAAAGACGATCCGCGTATCCGGTGCGGTCGTCATCGGCGAGGATCAGCAGCCGCAGCAAAAGGCATCCAACAAAAACCGATCTTCCACGCGCACAATCCCTATCATGATACCGGAGCTGCTGGCCGCGCTGGAGGCCGTCGAGGACAAGTCCGGGCCGGTCGTGCGCTGTAACCCGAACACGATTTACCACCAGATCAACCGCGTGTGCGCGCGCAATGGGCTGCCGCAGGTCGGAACGCACGGGCTTCGACACAGCTTCGCGTCTCTTGGATATCACCTCGGCGTGCCGGAGCTGGAGATGATGCAGCTCGGCGGATGGGCAGACAACCAGACCATGATACGCATTTATACACACATCGCAAACGCAGACCGGGTCAAGGCGGAAAACGCTATGGCCGGATTTTTTGCGCAAAATGCTAACGAAAATGCTAACTCCAAGCAAAAAACGTAGTGTTTTCAATGGTTTTGCGATTCTTTTCAGCGGGTTCGATTCCCGTATCCCGCTCCACGAACCGCTGCGGAATCTGCGTCCGCAGCGGTCTTTTTGCGCTCAAAAAGCAAACAGCCTGACGCATATGCATCAGGCTGTTTTTTATACCGCGGCGATCTCCCGGGCGCGGCGCTGATCCCGCGCGGAAAAGAGCAGGCAGATGAGCGCCATATAGCCGACAAGGATCAGAAGCGCCGGCATCTCATACAAAAACGGCACGGGCAGCCACTTCCAGAACAGGTTCAGGATGCTGATGTCCACGTCCCCGCCGTAAACAAAGAAGTAGTTTGCCAGCGGGCAGACCGTGTGCCGCAGCAGGAAATTGACCGCCAGCGCACCGATACCGAGCAGCAAAAACGTGCCCGCAATACCGGGAATGTCCCGAAAATCCGGTCGGTAAAAGCCGAGCGTCACGAGGCTCAGACCGCAGGCGATGATGAGGATATGCGTAACGTAAAAGCCAAGCATCCGCGGCAGCCACAGAGAGTAGCCAACAAACGGCGCCTCCGGAAACACGAGCGCCATGAGTGCACCGAGCGGCGCGACGAAAAAGGCAAACCCGAGCAAGGAGCGCCGGTGCGTCAGGATGCCGATCGGGATGAGGAACATATTGATGTTGCAAAGCTGCAGCGGCAGCTCGCTGAACCAGTTGAACCGGTCGAGCCCCGACGCCTGCAAAAACTGCACATCCCGGGACAAAAAGCCTTTATAGACGAAAAATCCGATGATGTTCACTGCACACAGCGCGATAAGCACGGCGGCACGGCAGCGCTCCGACCGGCCGCGCAGCAGAGCCCACAGCAGCACGACCGCTCCGGCGGCAAACGCAAGGAGCAGCAGATAGGCAGCATTAAACGGTCGTATGATCATGGTGAGACCTCCTCTTGGAAAACAGATACGTTGTCAGCGAATGCGCGGCCACGGCAAGTGCGCAGCCGGCGATGAGATCCGCCGCAGAGTGCTGCTTGATGAGCAGCGTGGACAGGCAGATCAAAATGACCAATACAGCGGACGCCAGACGCAGCCGCTTCCGTACGCGCAGCGGCGGCACGCGAAACGTCGCCAGATGCATGACCAGCGCCTCATAGCAGTGCAGGCTCGGAAACACGTTGACCGGCGCATCGTTAGCATAGATCAGGCGGCACAGCGCACGAGCCAAGCCGGGCCCCGCTGCGCTCGGGCGAAAATCCACACACGTCGGATAAAGCACAAACACGGCCGCACAGACAAACGCACCCGAAAACAGCGCCGCCACCTGCCGGTAAAACACATCCCTGGCCCGGAAACAGGCCCAGAGCATGCACCCCGGCACATAGAAATACCACAAAACATAAAACACGATAAAGCCCGGCCAAAACGGAAGCCAGTCATCGAGCGGCAAATGCACGACATGATACCGCAGCCCGAGGTGCTGCGACACGAAATAAAAAACCGACAGCGCACCGAAGAGCAGAAACCAGAGCGCGTGCCTGTATTTTTGAAACAACGACTGCATCGTCCGCCCTCCTTTGCGTGGGGCAGTATAACACACCACGGCACCTTTGTGCGGGGATTCGGCCATGTTTCACATCTTAATTCGACAAAGTGCGCAAAAATACACGACAAAAGGCCCGAAGCCGATGGCTCCGGGCATTTGCATAGAAACGTATTTACAGCAGCAGGATGCCGGCCCGCTCACAGGCGGCGGTCGTCTCGTCGTCCCAGACAGACGCCTGCACCTCACCGATATGTGCCTTGCCGAGCAGCAGCATGGACAGGCGCGACTGGCCAATGCCGCCGCCGATCGTCGGCGGTAGCTGGCCTGCCAGCAGCATCTTGTGATAGGTCCGCTCGCGGCGGTCGTCACAGCCGGCAATGGTCAGCTGACGATCCAGACTCTCGGGATCGACACGGATGCCCATGGACGAGAGCTCAAACGCGCAGTCGAGCAGCTCGTTCCAGAACAGGATATCGCCGTTCATCGTCCAGTCGTCATAGTCCGGCGAGCGGCCGTCGTGCGGCTTGCCGGAGCGCAGCGCGCCGCCGATGCCGATGATGAACGTCGTGTGGTGCTCGCGCACGAAGGTGTGCTCGCGTTCCTTCGGCGTCAGGTCCGGATAACGATCTTCCAGCTCCTGCGCCGTGACAAACGTCACCTGGCGCTCCAGCTCCGGCAGCACCTGAAGCTGCGGATAAATCGCGCGCATGGTGCGCTGCGTGTCACAGACAGCGGCAACGATATCCATGACCGTCGACTTGAGATAGTCCAGATTCCGGTCGCTGCTCTCAATGATTTTTTCCCAGTCCCACTGATCGACGTAGACCGAGTGCAGATTGTCGAGCACATCCTCGTCGCGGCGGATGGCGTTCATGTCGGTATAAAGGCCCTTGCCGGGATAGAAATCATAGCGGTGGAGCGCCATGCGCTTCCACTTGGCGAGCGACTGGACGACCTGCGCCTCCTTGCCGGCCTGGGGAATATCGAACAAAACCGGGCGCTCGTAGCCGTTGAGATTGTCGTTCAGGCCGCTGGCCTCTTCCAGAAACAGCGGCGCCGAAACGCGAAACAGATTCAGCTTCGCGGCGAGCTGATCCTCAAACAGACGTTTGAGCAGGCCGATGGCCTTCTGCGTGTCATAAACGCCGAGCAGGCTCTTATAGCCCTCGGGGATATAGGTGTTCATGCTTTGTTTTCCTCGCTTTCTGTGAGCATACGCACGAGCGTCTGATAGACATCCTCCGCGTGTGCCTTAAAATAGTGCTCCATCGTGCGCGCCTGCGCCTCGTCGGCAGCCAGCAGCTGCATGGAAACGATCCGGCCGATCCCGTCCGAAAGCGAGAGATGCACATTGCACCCGCCCTCCGGCGTGTTCGTATGCTGCGCGACGATCATGGCGGCGCGGCGCATCTGCTCGGCGATCGGCTCCGTGACGCGGTCGGCCTTCATGCGCACGGAGTACGGCAGACTGCTGGCGACCTCCCTGACATTGCGGCTGCCCTTTTCCGTGATGCGGTACTTGCCGCCCTCTTCCGTGATGTGCGCCGTATCCACCAATTCCGCAAGACAGTCAGAGTAATCAAAATAGCCGATGCCGTTGTCGCAGAAAACGAGGTCGGACAACGTCTGCGCATCCACCGCCGCGGGTAAATGATTCAAAATGTAGAGGATGAGGATCTTAATGTCGAGTTTCTCGTGAATGAAACCGAGCCCTTCCATGGCGCACCTCCCATATGGGATAATGATATATTATAACGCGGAAAGCGTTTTGTGTAAAGCGCTTTCAAAAGGAATCACATCGAAAACCGCCACGCATACACTGTTACTGAAGCGTGCTTCAATCTGATGCCAGGAGGTTATGAAATGGCAGACAAAGTGGTACCGGGACCGGTCGAGGGCAGCGCCGCCGTCCGGGAAGCGGTTTGTATCCATACGCGCAAGATCTTCGACTCCTGCCGCGACAAAGACTGCGTCGAGGACCTGCGGGTGTATCCCACGGCCTGCTCGCAGGCAAGACTGGACAGCGCCCTGAGCGTGCGCCCGCGCAGCGCCGAGCTGCTGTGCGCCGACGTACACGTCAAGGAGATCACCTTCAACAAGGGCTACTACACGGTAGACGTGACGTACTTCTACCGCGTGCGCGGCGAGACGTTCCCCGGCTGCGAGCCGGTGTGCGGCCTTGCGATCTTCGATAAGCGCGTCATGCTCTTCGGCAGTCAGGCGAGCGCAAAGGTATTTGCCTCCGACGACTGCTGCTGCGATCCGTGCGAGAACGGCCTGCCGATCGGCGTGGTCGAATCCGTCGACCCGATCGCCCTGCACATGAAGCTGGTGGACTGCGGCAGTTCCGTGGAGTCCGAGCAGGAGCCGCGCGCCATCCCGCAGAAGATCTTCGACGCCATGGGCGAAGAGCTCTCGCTGACTTGCTGCGGCAAGAAGCTGTACGTGACGCTGGGGCAGTTTTCGATCATCCGGCTCGAGCGCGACACGCAGCTGCTCATCCCGGCCTACGACTACTGCATGCCGGACAAAGCGTGCCAGGGCTCGACCGAGGACGATCCGTGCTCGATGTTCAGCCGCATCCACTTCCCCATCGACGAGTTCTTCCCGCCGGACTGCGTGACGCCGGACGAGGACTACCGCAGTCTGCTGTAAGGCCGCGGACGGCAGCAAAAATCCCATCGGCCTGCGCCGATGGGATTTTGCTTTTACTTCTTGTGGACAACCTCGCCCGAGGACTTGAGGATGCTGTCCGCCGGGATGACGCCGCGCACGCACGACACCGGATAGATGTTCGAGTGCCGGCCGATGACCGTGCCGGGGTTCAGGACGCTGTTGCAGCCGACCTCCACATAATCGCCAAGGATGGCGCCGACCTTCTTGCGGCCGGTCTCGATGTGCTCGGCCCCATTTTTGATGACGACGAGCGTCTTGTCGCTCTTGACGTTTGACGTGATGGAGCCCGCGCCCATGTGGGACTTGTAGCCGAGGATGGAATCGCCGACGTAGTTGAAGTGCGGCGTCTGGACATTATCAAACAGGACAACGTTTTTCAGCTCGCAGGAGTTACCAACGACGGCGTTTTTGCCCACGATCGCATTGCCGCGCACAAAGGCACACTGGCGCAGCTCGGCGCCGTGGTCGATGATGCAGGGGCCAGCGATATAAGCGCTGTCGAAGATCTTGGCATCGCGCGCGATCCAGATGTTCTCGCCGCGCTGCTCGTATTCCTCCGCCGGGAGCGTCGGGCCGAGCTGAAGAATGAAATCTCCGATCTCCGCCAGAGCCTCCCACGGATAGGTCTTGCCCGCAAACAGCGGGGCCGCGATCGTCTTGCTCAGGTCGAGCAGGTCTTGTATCGTCATCATATCATCTCACCCGGATCAGATGTCCGCTCTTCTGCATGACATCGATCACATACGCAACGTTTTCCTCACACAGCGCGTGCGTGGCCGCCTCAACCATGACGCGCAGCACCGGCTCCGTGCCGCTCTTGCGCACGAGGATGCGTCCCTCGTCGCCGAGCCGCTCGGTGACGGCCTGCTCCGCCGCAACGACCGCAGGGTCATGGAGCGTGGCGTCTTTGTCATCGACCTCCACATTCGTAAGCTGCTGCGGATACTCGCGCACCGGCGCGGCCAGCTCGGAGAGCGTCTTTTTGCGGTCGAGCATGACCTGCATGAGCTTGATGGCCGTCAGCAGTCCGTCACCAGTATTGGCATATTTGCCGAAAATAATGTGCCCGGACTGTTCGCCGCCGATCAGGTGTCCGTTGACGCGCATATTCTCTGCGACGTATTTATCACCAACGTCCGTCTTTTCATAGCCGATGCCGGCCTCGTCGAGCGCCTTGTACAGGCCGAGGTTGGACATGACCGTCGTGACCACTTTGGAATTGCCGAAGCGGCCCTCAGTCTGCATATTGCGTGCGCAGACATACAGGATCTTGTCGCCGTTGACGACCGAGCCGTTTTCATCCACGGCCAGGCAGCGGTCGGCGTCGCCGTCAAAGGCAAAGCCCACGTCCAGCCGGTTGAGGCGGACATACTTCTGCAGGTTCTCGATGTGCGTCGAGCCGCAGTCCCGGTTGATGTTCGTGCCGTCGGGTTCATTGCCGATGACATACGTGTCCGCGCCGAGCGCGTCGAAGATGTTCTTCGCCATCATCCACGTGCTGCCGTTGGCGCAGTCCAGACCAACCTTCATGCCCTTGTACGAGTGCGTGGACAGGCTGATGAGATAGCCGATGTAGCGGTTGCGGCCGGCGGAATAGTCCTGCGTGCGGCCGATGTTCGCGCCCGTGGCAAACGGGATCTCCAGATTGCCGTCGAGATAGTTCTCGATCTCGTCAATGACGCTCTGCTCCATCTTTTCACCGGCGCTGTTGAGCAGCTTGATGCCGTTGTCCGTAAAGGGATTGTGGCTCGCGCTGATCATGATGCCGCAGTCAAAATCATCCGAACGGACGATGTAGGACACGCTCGGCGTCGTCGTCACGTGCATGAGATAGGCGTCTGCGCCCGAGGCCGTCAGGCCGGCGGACAGGGCATTTTCAAACATATAGCTGGATCTGCGGGTATCTTTGCCGATCACGACCGAGCACTTGTGCTCCCGGCCGTAATACCAGCCGAGAAACCGGCCGATCCGGTAGGCGTGCTCCACCGTCAGGCCCACGTTGGCCTCACCGCGGAAGCCGTCTGTGCCGAAATATTTGGACATGGATGCTTCCCTCCGATCAGAATCGCCCGCAAACACCGCGGGCAACTATTGATTATAACTGCGCAGCAGCGTCCGCGTCAAGATAAACCTCGACATCCGTATGCAGCTGCAGGAACGACGCGGGGATAAACGTTTCCGGACGGCCCGTGAGCGTGGCGTTGGCCGCCTTCGCGCAGCGCGCGCCAAAGCCGACGAGCAGGATCTTTTTCGCGCCCAGGATTGTGTGGATGCCGATCGTGATGCCGTGCTCCGGCGTCTGCTCGAGCGTGCCGAAGTCCGCGGCGATGGCCTCGCGCGTCACCTCCGCGAGCTTGGCAATGTGCGTTTTCTCGCCAAATCCCGCGCCCGGCTCATTGAACGCAACGTGGCCGCGCTCACCCAGACCGAGGATCACCAGATCGAGCCCACCGGCTGCCTGAATGGCGGCATCGTAGTCCGCCGCGTGCTCGGCATCCGCATCCGGGTCCGGGGCGTGCACGGCCGCAAACGGCTTTGCCGCCGTGAGCGGCGAAAACGCCGTGCCGACCGCGTGCGCGCCCTTGCCGGCCGCGCCGCAGTATTCGCACGCCTGAAAGAGCGTCGCCCTGTCAAAGGCAATGTCGCTGGCAGCGAGTGCATCGAGTACTTCCGCCGGCAGATCCACCGCCGAAATGGCGATGTTCGCCTCCGGCTTGCTTGCGAGCACGGCCGCGACCTGTGCCGTCAGCTCTTTTGCAACATCTGCTTTCGTTCCGATGATCGTTTTCATGGTTTGTGACCTCCTATACCATCATCGCGGCCGCGCTCAGAGCGTGACCGTACCGTCAAACACAAAGGCTGCAGGGCCGGTCATATACAGCAGATCCTGCGTCCGATCCCATGCGATGTGCAGCGTGCCGCCGCGCAGGATCACATCCGCCTCGTCGCCGCACTTGCCAAGCCGCGCCGTGACGGCCAGCGCCGCCGTCGAACCCGTGCCGCAGGCGAGCGTCTCGCCGCTGCCGCGCTCCCACACGCGCACGCGCAGCGTGTGATCGTCCACGACCTCGACAAATTCGATATTTGCCCGCGCCGGGAACAGCTTGTGATTTTCAAACGCGGGGCCGATGCGCGGGAAGTCCAGCGCCATGGCATCGTCCACGTAAGTAACGCAGTGCGGGTTGCCGGTATTGACCGACGAGACGATCCATGTCGCGCCCAGCACGTCGATCGGCTGCTCGAGGAAGGTCTCCCCCGCCGCCGCGACCGGGATCTTCTCCGGCCGGAACTCCGGGCTGCCCATGCACACGCGCACGGTCTCGACCGTGCCGCCGACCACGTTCAGCCAGAGCGTCTTGATGCCGGCGCGCGTCTCGATCGTGAGCTCGGTCTTGTCGGTCAGGCCGCGGTCGTAGACATATTTGCCCACGCAGCGAATGGCGTTGCCGCACATTTCCGAGCGCGAACCGTCGGCATTGTACATCTCCATGCAAAAATCCGCGACGTTCGACGGGCAGATGAGCACCAGACCGTCCCCGCCGACGCCGAAGTGGCGGTCGGACAGGCGGATGGCCGCGGCCGAAGGATCGGCCACCGTCTCGGTGAAGCAGTTGACATAGATATAGTCATTGCCGCAGCCCTGCATTTTTGTAAACTTCATTTTGGACACCTCCTACGCGGGTATGAACCCGCACGAATCGGAAAAACTAAACCGACCTGGAAAGGTGGTAATCTCATGGCGATCATTCTCATCCGGACACTGATCATTTTTCTTGCGCTCATCGTGGCCATGCGCCTCATGGGCAAGCGGCAGCTCGGCGAGCTGGAACTGTCCGAGCTGGTGGTGGCCGTGCTCATCGCGGATATCGCGTCCATCCCGCTGCAAAACCCCTCCCTGCCGCTGAGCTACGGGCTCATTCCGCTGCTGGTGCTGTTTTGCTGCGAGCTGATCTTCTCCGGCCTGACGTACAAGAGCATTCACCTGCGCAAGCTGCTCTACGGCCGGCCGAACTTCATCATCGAGCGCGGCCGCATCGCCCAGCAGGCCATGCACCGCAACCGCTTCACGCTCGACGAGCTGACGCAGGAGCTGCGCAATCAGGGCATTCTCGACATTGCGAGCGTGGAATACGCCGTGCTCGAAACCAACGGCCAGCTCAACATCATCCTCGCCCCGGCACAGCAGCCGGTCACGGCCGAGCAGATGCACATGGAAACCGAGGACACCGGCTATTTTTCCATCCTCATCAACAACGGCCGCATCCTGCGCGACAATCTCAAACGCATGGGACGCGATGAGCGCTGGCTGCAAAAGCAGGTGCAGCAGCGCGGCGCACAGTGCATTGCGGACGTCTACCTGCTGATGATGAACGACGCCGGACAGGTCTACTTTGCGGCAAAGGAGCTCGGATGAAAAAGGAACTGTTTGCAGGCGTGCTGCTGCTCGTGCTCATCGGCCTGTGCGCGTGGAATCTCCGGTATCTGTCCCGGATGTGCACGCAGCTCGACGAGGCCGTGGCGCAGGCGGAGGCAAGCTGCGCCGCCGGAGACCCGGCGCGCGCGAGCGAGACGCTGCGCGCGGCGTCTGCGCGCTGGAGCGAAGCCGAGGACTATGCCCACTGTATGCTCCCGCACGAGAGCACAGACGCCGTGACGGAGGGCTTCCGCCGGGCGATCCGCACGGTGGAGACCGGCGATCCGTCCGCCGCGGCGGACATCGCCCTTCTGCGCGTGCGCATTCAGGGGCTCGCCGACGGGGAGCGCATCACGCTCGGCAACATTTTTTAGCCGCGGTCGTTGAGGAGCTTCGTCAGCTCCTGCATGAACGTATCAATGTCCTTGAACTGGCGGTAGACCGAGGCAAAGCGCACATAGGCGACCTCGTCCACGTCCTTGAGACGCTTCATGACCATCTCGCCGACCTGCTCGGTCGTGATCTCGCGCTCAAGCGCGCTCTGCAGCTCCTGCTCGATCTCGTCAGCGATCTTTTCGAGCACTGGCAGCGGCACCTTGCGCTTGTCGCAGGCGCGCACCATGCCGTTGATGAGCTTGCTCTTGTCAAAGCTCTGGCGGCTGCCGTCGCGCTTGATGACGACGAGCGGGAGCGTCTCGATGATCTCATAGGTCGTAAAGCGTTTCTGGCACGCAAGGCACTCGCGGCGGCGGCGGATGGTCGCGCCCTCCTCGGCCGGACGGGAATCAATGACCTTGCTCTCGGCAAAGCCGCAAAACGGACATTTCATATGTGGATCCTCCATATATCTGGTTTCCGATTACTTTACATAATTCCGTACAGTACTATACCACAGGCCCGGCGCATTTGCACGAAAAATTTCGCCGTATCTGGTGTTTTCTCCCCCGGATACGGCGATTTTCAGCTATTTGCACAGATTCCGAAACGCCTCGCGCGTCATGAGCGCGTTGAGCACCTCGAGCAATGCGTTCGTGCTCAGATGCTCCGGCAGGTCGAGCTGCTCAAGCAGCCGCGGCCCGGCTGTCCGCCCCGCCGGTGAGTCCGGCGGCGTAGAGGTCGGCCTTCGTGATGCGCGCGCCCGGCAGCGGCGCGTCCTCGCCCTCGATGGTCGCGCCCGCGCGGCGCAGCGCCTCGAGCAGCACCTCCGGCCGCATGCCCTCCACGCCGAGCTTGCCCTCTTTCGAGGCGGTACGCTTGCGCCGCTCCTTGCCGGCTACGTCCGGGATATAGGCATGCTTGACCTGCGTCGGGTCGATCGCTCCGCGCAGATAGTTGCGGATGACAAAGCCCGCCCCGTCACTGTCCGTGAGGACGATGATGCCGCGCGTTTCGGCCAGGCGGCGCAGCAGTGCCAGGCGCTGGCTGTCGTGGAAGATGCCGAAGCCGGACGTCTCGAGAATGGGCGCGTCCACGACCTGCGCGAGCGTGTTTTTGTCATACCGGCCCTCGACGATGATGGCCTCGCGGATGCGGATCATGCCGCGCCTCCCACGGCGATGCGCAGCAGCAGCTCCTTGAGCAGCTCGGCGTCGTCCGCGCCGGTGTTTTTCATGGCAAA
>OCHG01000425.1_pt1 | contig 42032 bp, 36 predicted proteins | sample 1538801 | NCBI WGS metagenome assembly OCHG01 (sample SAMN04571727, study PRJEB22368) | human gut metagenome | biome: human gut; material: stool | host: Homo sapiens | place: Luxembourg | collected 2012-09-20 | reverse complement strand
TATTAATGGGGATGAAATTATAGTTACAACAAAAAATAGTCGTTATCTCTTCAAAATGGATGATTCGCTGTTTTCGGATATGGAGATTGAGTATTTGATTAGAAATGCTGAACTGTATTTTGGATCTAAGATACGATGAAAATGGGAGATAGAATATATGATAATCAAACAGGCATACATTGGAATACTTGATACGGCATCCGATAGTGAAGGAAATATGTATGATGATTGGCGATATTCCTATATTGGAAAACCCGGCGTAATAGCAATATGCGAAGCTGATTCGGCAGATCAAGCAGGAAATAGCTGGATATGCTTCTTCCCGCCGGAACCACTGGGATCCTATTTAAAAACATCCTATGGTGATATTCAGAAAACAGCAGATACCCTTTCCATAGAGACCGGAAGCAGTCAGTATTCTTTTTGCATAGATAATGATTGTTTGTCCGATGGGCTGAAAGAAATCTGGAAGAAAAATATGCAGCGAGTATTTCTGGAAATACTGGATCAGATAGAAAAAATATTATAAAACAGAGTGCCGCAAAATTAGTAAGTATAGATTTTGCGGCACTTTGCTGTTAAAAGACAGCACCGAGTGCTGCCTTGGATCAGATGTAAAATTATTTGTCTGAATATTTTTTGTAATCGTCAACGGTGATATTGGCTATTTCACATGCTTCATTTAAAGAAATATTGAATTTCTTTATCATGTTATTTACTACGGAAACTGTATATTTCGTTGTTGCTATTTCCAATCCTCTTGCGAATCCGCGTGCCTCAATAGCGTCTGCTGCTTTACTGCTCATATTGGTATTCCTCCTTTAAATAATTGTTGTATTATAACATTTTATATTCTGAATTTTTTAATATCTTCCTCAGAGAGATCTTTTATTGCGACACCATGTTTCTTGGCATATCTGGAAAACTCAAGAAGATTGACATGGCAGTTAGGTGCGTTTTTATAGGGATCTGGTGGCTCAAAATATGAGTCTGGTTTTTCTGATTTCACATCCATATTCATTTCCTCCTGATAAAAAATTAATTTTTCAAGTATGGCAAAAATTCTTTTGCTAAATCCATTGGTTTATACTGGCCGAAATTCCCCATATATGGGGTGAGAATATCCGGATTGATATCAAGTTCCATGGCTATGGAATCTCGGGTGGCATGACCGTCTCTCAAAAGCTCTATAGCCATGATTAACCGTCCGATATTAATTAAATCATTTTCATTATACATAGTTTAGCTCATCCTTTCTTAAAGAGTCAACTATATTAATACAAAGTCAACTAACATGATACTTCATCAGTATAAATGATTGGTAAAATAATTACAATAAAATATTAAAATAGTAGATTTTGTAAAAGAATAGTTGACTTTGATGAGGATATAAAAAATGGTAACAGAGTACAGAATTGGGGAAAGAATAAAGGAACTTCGAAAAAAGAATGGATGGACACAGGAACAGGTTGCTGACAAGATTGGTGTTACAAAATCTGTAGTATCATTTTATGAACGTAATAACCGTACACCGTCACCAGAGATGCTTGTAAAATTTGCTCAGTTATATGATGTATCGGCAGATTACCTGCTAGGCATTGCAAAAGTAGATGATGATCATCTGGATGTAACTGGACTTTCCAAGACTGAAAAACATGCATTACAGAGTATTGTAGATGCCCTTCGCAAAAAGAGTAATTAATAACTGATCGAAGATGCAATCAGAAAGAAAAACCACCTATTGATAGTTGATATTTGAAAGTGTGGAAAAATAAGACTTTTGGGTTCTCTTAAAAACCACTTATTGATAGTTTTATATTATGGATATTAGCCGCTCAATGAAAAAGAGCGGCACTTTTTATTTTTGGGGGATAAATTACTTTTATTTTGGGTTGTAATTTAGGCAGAAAGATTATAGAATAGAACATATATTCGATTAAAAGGGAGGCAGGGGAACTATGGAAGAATTAGAAGCTGTAAAATTAGATATTCTGGAAGCTGGACGCAAGCATGGTCTGAGAGAAATATTATTACAGTCGATTGCTAAACTATTGGAAAAAGGAAAATCAAAAGAGGAAATTTGTGAGCTGCTGGATGTGTCTGAAAAAGATGTGGATAAAGCAAAAAAGTGGCAGAGGTTGTTGATCAGCAGCGAAAAGAATGGAAATAAAATATTGCATGCAGATATGACTGTTATGACGTTTGAGATGTATATGGAGTTGGATAAGCGTCCTGATCCAGTGGTTTCGGAAAACGAGGAATTAGAAAAAATGATGAAGGACCGGATGCTTCATACTATTACAATGTTGCGAAAACGGACGGATTTGTCAACAGAGGATGCATGTTATCTGGCAAATCTTTACCTGGTAGAATATGTATTCGAAGATCTGGATCAGGTAGAAGAGGATTGCATGGAGAGATGGATTGATGAGAAAAATTTAGAGCCCGCAGAAGAAGGAAAAATCAATTTAGCGCGAATCATATCACAGGTTGTAGCGCACGAGCCGATTCAGACAGCAATTTTGTGTAAGGATCTTTTTGGATGGGAGCTGCAGGATGCACTTTATGCCTGTGATGTAACTGAGAAGGAATGGGAAAGATATTTGATCGGCACGAAGGTACCATGGGAGTATGTTTAGGAGTTAGAGTATGCGACAGAAAATAATATTTAAAATCAACAATCAAAATCTGTATGAAGATTTGATTTTAATCGACGATATTTATCCTATATTATTTACATGCGTTGATGATTTGGAAAATACATACCTCTGCTCCTGTTATTTTGCAGACCCTTCAAAAACACTCTGGCTTGCAATCAAAACAGAACCAGAGAGAGTGATCAATCTTTTGAACAATAAAGTAACAATCCGCGAACTGTTCGAGTCTGATGAATTATGGGAGATCTGTAAGTCAAAAAACGAGGAGATACAGGTAAAACGAATAGAAGATTGTAAAAACTTTGATGAAAATGCTTTTCCGGCAGAAGGTGAGTACATGGATGCAGATACTGGGGAGTTTGAGGAAGAGATAGCTATTTTGAAGAAAAGGATCTGATGAGAGTTTTGGGATAAAAAACTATAATTGAGGTGAAATAATGCCAGTTACTAAAGAATTTAAAACGATAGCTGAACAAATAGCAATACTTGATTCTAGGCATTTAAAATTCAAGGACAAAAAGAAAGCAGCAGAATTGCTTAGTAAATACAATTATTTTGATTTGATAAACGGATTTGAATCAATGTTGTTGAATCATAATGCACCAGATAAAGAATATAAGAATGTGTATTTTGAGGACTTTAAGGACTTATTTTTCTTTGACATGAAATTGAAAAAATATACATTGGCAAAGATTTTTGATATTGAATCAAGATTAAGAACTTCAATAGCATATAATTTTTCAGCGACATATTGCCAAACTACTGCGGATACCATGAATTATCTTGATCCAGCATATTATCAGGCACCACCATCTACAGATAAAAATTTGACTAACACGTTCAAGAAATTTGATTTGTTTAGGACAACACAGTATTGGCCAAATGGCAAGGTAAAAAAAAGATCATTTATAGATGATTTAAAACGTGAAAAGGACTATGTAGGACAATATACAAATCCTCCGTTTTGGGTGACAATAAAGGCATTACCATTGGGAAGTTTGTACTATACATATGTGTTTTTGAATAATACAGTAAAAGAAAAAGTGCTCAGAGATTTTGGAATGGAACTAGCTGATTCGGCAGCATTTGAGCAAGCATTATTTATTCTTAAAGAAATGAGAAATCAATGTGCACATTTGGAACTTATCACCCGCTTTAAAGTAAAAGGAAAGCGGCCATTAAATTATTTCAATGATATTAAGGCAAAGGCCGGATTGGCTCGAAGAGATTTGTTTTATATAGATGTTTTGAAGATATTTAAACTTTTTGGTGGTATTACCGATATAAAAAGAGAGATAGCATGGTTTTACTTCCGATTAACGATTAAGGGAAGAAAGAAGATTGCTGATAAAGCTATATCAAAAATGGGACGAAAAAAGCTGTCTGTATGGATGAAAATTTAAAAAAATCTTTGGACATATTGCATTTTTTCCTCTATTGTGTATAATAATAGTACGGTAAAGCTAGCAATGAGAGCTAGTAGCCATGCATTTGGCGTAAGAGTATCTGCAGAAATGTGGGTGCTCTTATTTTTTATTACAATCTTTAGTAGTAAGAAATTCTATTTTATGACTATCTGGCTATTTTGAGTGTTGAATATCCAATATCCATTTTGAGGCCATCTGAATGTATAACATTTTGATGCTTTTTCAGATACAAAGGTTATGGCACCTGACACCTTGGACTTTTCATGCTATAATTGTCTTAAATTGAATAACAGTTGCGTAAAGGAGGGACAACTATATGTGTATTGAAGATTTTTTGAAAAGTCTTGAATTGCCTAAAAAATATTATGATAGCAATTTTGATATTTCAGAAAAATATGCTGAAGAGGCAAATATATTTATCGAAGGTCTTAAAAAGATAGATGTTGTGGAGTTTAGCAGTGCAGAAAAACAAGAAAAAATAGTAGATAAATTTAATTTATTGATTCAAAATGCAGAGAAGAGTGTTCACAAAGTATTAGAAATTTTTAAGTATTATGAGGGAGCGGATTTAAAAAGTGCGCAGGACGAATTTGATGCGTTGATGGATTCATTATCTAATGTAATGTTTGTTTCATCAATAGATGATTGGTGCAAAATCGAAACAGCAAAAGGAGATATCTGGACTCAATTTAGAATTACGAGTGGACGAAAATTTTATCGTGTGAGAGGTATATCTGAAAAGAGAACGGATATTGAAAACAATCCAGATGAACTTTTTCACATTCCTTTAACTAAAAAGGCATTAACAAACAATGAGCGGTTCAGTTTGGCTGGATTCCCAAGTTTGTATTTGGCATCTATGTTGCCCTTAGCTTGGCAAGAATCTGGCTATCCTCAGAGATACTATTATTCAGAGTACCAGTATCTAAAGATGGAAAATGAGGATAGAGAAATAGAGAATGAATTAAGATTTATTGCATTATATTCGCCGCTAGAGATAAGAAATTGGGGTGTTGCTGAAAAACATAATGATTTTGATTTGTGGATACAGGTTATTTATAATGAATTGATGATGTATCCGCTTGTTTTAGCATGTTCATTTGTGAATCACAGTGGAAAGGGTGCATATAAACAAGAATATATTATTCCACAGATGTTAATGCAATGGGTTCTGCGGAATAATCAGATAATTCAAGGAATATCATATTTTACTTGTGTAGACATTAGTATGATGCAAGGTGAGTATTGTGCATATAATGTTGTGATTCCGGCTTTGAAACCGTATGATGAAAAGAAATACAGTCAAAGATTAAGAGACGAATTTAACTGGTCTATGCCGGAATATTTTGAAGTCCCATTATTCGAATCTAATGAAAATAGTGAAGACAAGAAAAAATTATATGATTTTATTTGTAAAATAAGAAATTTGACCAAACTTGGTTTGCCAGAATCAATGCGGGGTTATTTAGACGATATTGAGTGTACTTGTATATGCCTATATCATTTAATGATTTCTGGTAATGATTCTGATATGCAGATGATAATTCATATTTTAAATCTGATTAATAAATGCCATCATCATCTTGAATCACAGTCAGTTGAAAAAATTATTGAAGATAGTAGGGAAACTAATCTTTTCTTATCAGAGGATGAGTTTGAACAGGCATGTGTTCAGCTAAAAGACATATCAACGAATTTTCTTTCTGATGATATAAAGGCTAATAATATTGGTGCCGTTATTAATAGATACAGAAATACTGTATGGAATGATTTTCATCATGAATCTTTTATTGACATTGGCTATAGAAATAAAGAGTGTTTTTGTGATGTAGAAAAATGGTGCCATGAACATCATTTATTGTATACTAAACATGTTATTTCAGATAAGGATGCTAAAGAATTAGGTAAATCAATTGACGAAATAATTACGCCATTGGTTCAGAGACGAAATAATATAAGCATATATGATACGGTTGAATACAAACCTGTTGATTATATTCAAGAGGGATTTGATCCGATAACACATGGATTGAAATTAATTGATTCATAAAATTATAAGTGGCCTGTACGGTGGCAGATTGCCTGACAGGTCGCTTTTTGAACGTCTTGACAATAGGACAATTGTCGAAAATATATGCCGGTCAGAAAGGGCATATCCAAATCAGAGTGTATCAGGATTTTGAGACGCTGAAAGTAAATGAGATGGAAAAATGCTTGTGGGTATCAATTAAAAATGCAATGGCAGAATTGGAAGATTGGTTATCTGATCCAAGTGAACTGGGAAAGAAACCGGCGAAGATAGAATATACAAATGCATTTGTAGATGAGGATGGTATAAACTGTTTGATTTTCAAGTATAAAAAGAATGTATTGGGGAAATTGATGATGCCAAAAGAATATTGGAAATGTTAAAGAACTATTGGAGAGAAATGGCGAAAAATCAGTAAATCAGAGAGAGGGAACATGATGAACAGGATTCCAGCATTTTATATATTTTTTTGTATATTGGCAGTCTGTTCCGTACTGATTATTGTCATGCGTTGGAAAAGATATATGAAATATTCTAATGGAACATATAAAAATGCGGGACAGGATTTGATATTTCGGACGGAACTGCCGCGAGATGAAATAGTTCGGAGATTGAAAGTACATGATGTAAATGACACGTTGGATTATGATTTTTATGAAAAAAGTGGTGAGTATTTTATTAATGTAAAAGGCGTAAAACGACTTGCGTTTAATGGAATATTGACTGCAGATTTCAAAGTTGATTTTTTCGAAAACACACAAAAGTATATTATTATCCATCAGTGCAATAATTTTCAAATACTATATGCATCAGGATATGAGGCAGAAATATTTGAGTTTATGATGAAAAAACTAAATTGTATTCCTCAGGAATCAGTAAATAAAAATATGGATTTGTAAAGGAGTTGGCATTATATGCTGCCACATAATAAAATAATCAAAACAACTGTTAAGGAATTTTTAGAGCCAGAAAATTTGTTTCAAATAGGAAGTTCAAGAAGTTGGATAGATGATAATGGGTACTATTTCATAATCGTTGAATTTGCAACAAATGGTTATTCTAAAGGGGCAAGTTTGAATGCCGGAGTGTCATTTTTATGGGAATCTACAGAAAGATTAAACGAAATGCTATCATATAACTACGGATGTGATGTTAGTACCGGTGTTGGTTATGTGGAATATAAAAACGATGATGAGGTGTTTCAGATTGGCATAGAAAAACTGGCAAAAAGTGCTTTAGAGGAAGTAGACGAGTATCGGAAATTTTCAGATATGGACTATGCAAAATCCTGTTTGCAGGAGCAGGTTAATAAACTGCCAGAACATAGACGATTCTGGGAGCTATATCATCTGGCGATGCTCTGTTTCCTAAAAAGGGATTTTGAAGAAGGAAAGGAAGTATTTGAACATTATCTGCAAAGATTAAAGGACAGTTTTTATTCTAGGGATTATTATATTGAATGGCATGAACAATTTTATAATTACTGCATTGAAAATATTCAATGTCAGTTATATTCGAAGGAATCTGCTCAACAAATGGTTGTTGATATGATTAACCGAAGACGAAAATCTTTCTGTGAGAAAGCATCGTATAAAAAGATGAGTAAAGAACCGTTTGTATTATAAAGAGTTTGTGGTTTGAAAACGAACTTGGAAGGGGATTGTACAATGAATGAACTTATTCAGGAAATTATGTCAAACATAAATAAGAAAGGCATCCAAAGGGACTGTAAAAAGATATTGAAGAAATGCAGCATGAAGTCTGTAAAAGATACTGGTTTTATTACGGAATTAGCGGTCTGGTTATATATTTATGGATACACTCGGGAAGCAATCTCTGTTTGTGATTTATTTGCAAATGAAAAATTTGATGGCAATTATACTCTTTGGAGCAACATAGATCATGCTTATTGTTTAAAAGCACGAATACTCAGGGAAATGGGGAAGGTGAAGGAAAGCCAGGAGATTATTACGTTTGTCAATAAATATAGGCATCCGGAGTTATACATAAATGGTGTAGCGTGGTTTACAAAAACAATAGATGTGAATATTCAAAGTAATCTTGATGCAAACAGTAAAGCAAGGGCAAGAAGTTGGAGATTATTAAAACTGGAAGAGGCAATAGCGCATAGAGAAGCTGGAAAATATCCAATATCATCGGATATTTTAGATAAGATCATTGATGAGTTAAAAGAAATATTATCTGTTGAGAAATAAAGGGACGAGATAGATATGGGACTGTTGGATAAATTTAAGAAAAAGGGATTTGAATCTGAAAACGTAAAACCAGAGAATAGTGGGAAAATTATAGTAGATAAAATCCCATTTGCTGATGCACCGAATACTGCTTGTTTTACCTGCCGCCATGTGCTGGAGGAACATAAACCGATCTTATATGTTTCTCATGATGAAGACGGATATTGGCAGTTCCTATGTGGTGGAAGTCATAAGGAAGAGGATGCGAGAGTAGTTTCGTTAGCATTGATTTTAAAGATTGATGAAACAATGGGGGATTTGGCAGGATTAGATTATGGTGAATGTGCAGAAGCAGAAGATGCTACAAGTGATTGGGCTTTAAGATATAAAAGAGAAATAAAGAATGATTTATAAAAATTCAATTTGTAAAGAGATGAGGAGAGAATGATATGAGACAGTATCATATGATTAGTGCAAAAAGAATGGGATGGGAGCAAATTTATGATTATTATCCTTTTCCGGTAGATAAGTACACAAAAGAAAGTGCATTATCTATGTTTTGTCCTATCACTAAGAAAACTATAAAGAATAATGGTCAGGCTTATGAATATACGGCATATGAATATGAAAATGAAATTTATTATGACATCATTTATGATGGAATTTGTGATGAAAATGATTTATTAAGTCGCGGTTTTTCAATGGATGAATTGAATAATATGTAAATAGGTAAGCCAGAAGAAAAACAGATTTTTAGAGGAGAATTGAATCTATGACAAAAGAGCAGATAATTACTGGTTTGAAAAATGCGGCAAAACCATATGAAGAATATTATATTGAGGATGATCTGATAGATGCTATTAATCAATATCCAGAGCCTTTTGAATTAGTGGAGCCGATTTTAGAAATTATAGCTACAAATCCACTGGTTGATTTTGGAATGCCGGGGGATCTGGTTCATTTTGTGGAGCAATTTTATAAACATGGATACGAAGAATTACTGATTTCTTCAGTAAGAAAAAATCCAACTTCACATAATATCTGGATGGCGCACCGCTGCTATAATGATACGGAAAATCCAAAGCGTGAAATGTTTGCTGAACTTATGCGCGATTTGAAAAATGATAGTTCTGTTTCTGCGGAAATCAAGAATAGTATTGATGAATTTGATTGGGAATAGACAATAATAGTAAAACGACAGGCAAATGCCTCTCTGGAAACAGGGAGGTATTTTTCTGCCCTGTTACCAGCTAATCTGACGATGTTGTTTCCGATACTGTCCGGGAGTCAACCCAGTGTATTTTTTGAAAATAGAGATAAAATAACCCTGGGATGAAAAATTAAGATAGGTGCTGATTTCTCCAAGGCTGTAGTCAGAATGAGCCAGCAGATTCTGTGCTTTTTCAATCAGAACACGCTGGATAAAAACAGTAAGAGTCTGACCGGTTTCTTTGTGGAACAGGGCAGACAGATATTTTGGGGTTAAATTGACCAGAGACGCCAGTTGGTTCAGCGTTAAAGTATTATTTTTTCCATGATAGATATATTCGATCACCCGGGAAATGGCAGGGGAATAGTAATTTTTCGGTTCCTTTTTGGCTTCAGCAACACGAAGGGTAAATTCGATTGCCATCTGTTCATTCAATTTCATCAGGGCATGCACATCGGTGCATTGTTCCATTTTTCGTATATACACATCACTCAGGGAAAATGCGGTCTCTTCATCCAGTCCGCCTTCTATGGCATAGCGGGTCACTAATGTTGTATTGGAAATACTTGCGTAAAAGAGCAGTTTCAGTTTGGAACTGGAAGCGGTCATTTTGCCATAAACGGTTGTCGGGAGTGAATAATAGGTATTTTCCAGCGCGCGGATATCGCCGTTGGAAACACATTCGAGGATTGCTTTTTCCTGTGCATAAGGTGTGTGCAGCAGTTCATTTTCTGCATTTTCCAGCAATTCATGGGTGAGTGAAAAATTGATATCGGATTTCATTTTATACATGGTAGTTTCTCCTGACTAAAAACACGATAAATTGATATAAAACACGATAAATCAATATAATTATATGCCGGAAACCGATAAAATGCAATTAAGAAACGGGAAAGGGGCGATGATCATGAATGTTGATAAAATATGCGGACAGTTGACGGTAGATGAAAAGATCCGGCTTTTGGGCGGCGTTGGTGACTGGCATACTTATGACTGCAATGGAAAGATCCCTTCTGTTATGATGACGGACGGCCCGCATGGAATCCGGAAACTGGAGCAGGAGAAAGTCGGGGATATTGAAACCAGCAAACCGGCAACCTGTTTTCCAACGGCGAGTGCCATTGCCTGTAGTTGGAATCCGGAACTGGTGAAAAAGATGGGGGAAGCGATTGCAAAGGAAGCAAAAAAAGAGCAGATCTCCATGGTGTTAGGTTGCGGGATCAATATCAAGCGTTCCCCATTATGCGGAAGGAATTTTGAATATTTCAGCGAAGATCCGTATCTGACTGGAAAGTTGGCGACGGGATATATCGAGGGTGTACAGAGCCTTGGAATTGGCACAAGTTTAAAACATTATGCAGTTAATTCACAGGAAACAAGGCGGATGACATCAAACAGTCAGATCGATGAAAGGACTCTGAGGGAAATCTATCTGCCAGCGTTTGAAGAAACGGTAAAAAAGGCAAAACCAACTTCTGTCATGGCTTCCTACAACCGGATTAATGGGAAATTTGCAGCGAGAAACAAATATTTACTGACGGATATTTTGAGGAAAGAATGGAAGTATCAGGGCGGCGTGTTGTCAGACTGGGGTGCGGCAAATGACATTGTGAGCTGCATGAAAAATGGCCTGACACTGGAAATGCCGGATCCGAAAATGTTTCATACGAATGTGTTAAAACAGGCATATCAGGACGGACAGATTACGGATCAGGAGCTGGATAGTTGGGTGAAAAATGTGTTGCTAAATTTCGTATCACTTCATGAAAATGTGGAAGAACATTATGCGGTGGATATGGAAGAGCAGAATCAGGCAGCACGCAAGCTGGAAAATGAGAGTGCAGTGCTTTTAAAAAATAATGGTGTGCTGCCGATTGGAAAAGAGAAGAAAATAATCATTATCGGGGAACTTGCAGAAAAAATGCGGTTTCAGGGTGGCGGCAGCAGCCATATCCAGCCGACAATGATGAAAAATGCAATAGAAGCAATACGGGAAAAGGGATATCAGGCAGTTTACATACGAGGATATTGGAATGAGACCAAAGGGTTGGAAGAAAAGCAACTGCAGAATGCTTTGGAGCAATTGAAACGGGAATATGAAAAAAATGAGTGTGTAATCTTGTATTTTATCGGGCTTACGGAAGCCTACGAAGGAGAAGGATACGATCGGAAAACACTTCGAATTCCACAGAATCAGGAGAAACTGTTATCTGAAATTGCAGAATGTGTTGGAAAAGAGAATATTGCAGCGATCAGTTTTGGCGGCGCACCGATGGATTTTAGTTTTGAAAAGAATGTTGCGTCGATATTGCATATGTATCTTGGAGGACAGGCCGTAGGCGAATCAGTTGCCGATTTGATCAGTGGGGAAGTGAATCCATCCGGGAAACTGGCAGAGACGATTCCTTTTTCTGAAAAAGATACTCCTGCATGGCGGTATTTTGCACCGCCGCATGATGATGTGGAATACCGGGAAGGCATTTTTGTGGGTTACCGCTATTATGAAACGTTCCATGTTCCGGTGAGATATCCGTTTGGCTATGGATTATCGTATACTTCTTTTTCCTATTCAGACTTGAAAGTGCCGGAAACATATAGTGGTGGGAAAGTCAAAGTCTGTTTTAAGGTTAAAAATGTCGGAAGTGTAAGGGGTTCGGAAACAGCACAGTTATATGTCTGCCCGCCAGAATCTGATGTGATCCGAAGCAGTATCGAATTAAAAGGATTTCAGAAAGTATTTTTACATCCGAGAGAAGAAAAAGAAGTGACACTGGAATTGGATGAGAGGAGTTTTTCTGTTTATGATGTGGAGAAAAAAGCATTTTCAGTGCTTGGTGGTAAATACCGTATCTGCATTGGAGCTTCAGTGCGTGATCTGAGATTAGATGCAGAGATAGAAGTGTCTGGAAATTCTTATTTTCGGAATGAAAGGGAACTGTTTCCGGATTATTTTAAGGAGCAGCCGCATGGAATGGAGATTTGTGCAGAACAGTTTTACCAGCTTCTGGGCGGGGAACCAAAACACGATAGGGAAAAAACGCGTGGAGCATATACGGTTTACGATTCGTATCAGGACGTTGTAAGTGCGTCCCTGTTTGGCAAATGCGTTCGTGGAATCGTGAATATAGGGCTTAAGATCATGCTTCGAGGAAAGTCAGAGCAGGATCCGGCATTCAAAATGGTAAAAATGGGCGTGGAAGAAGGAAATCTGGAAGGACTGATCGCTACCAGTGGCGGAATAGCAACACCGAAATTGATTGATCTGCTGGTGCTTAATGCGAATAAACAATATTTGAGGGCATTCAAGCGGATGTTGAAAAAATAATGGGGAAAGGGGAGATCTATATGGAAGGAACGAAATTAGATAAACGGACAAAATGGACTTATTGCATCGGCGCTACCGGAAGGGATATGGCATATGCACTGGTTTCCATGTTTCTTCTTACCTATATTCAATATACGATGAAGCTGACAGTAGCCCAATACGCGGCAATATCAGCAATCATGGTAGTGTGCCTGTTGTGGGATGCGATCAATGATCCGATGATGGGAATCATTATTGAAAATTCACACCTGAAAGCAGGAAAATTTAAACCATGGATTTTTATGGGGGTAATTTTAAACAGCATTGTGATCATCTGTCTGTTTACGGTAAGACCGGAAGGATGGGGATTTGTGGCATTTTTCGGAGTGGGTTATCTTTTGTGGGGAATGACATACACCATGAATGATATTGCTTATTGGGGAATGCTGCCGGGACTTACTTCAGATCCGGGAGAGCGGAACTGGCTGGTGACGGTACAGGGAATTTTTATCTGCATCGGACAGTTTTCGGTTGCAGGACTGCTTCCGGATATGGTTGCGGGAAATGCGATCATGGCGTATCGGACAGCGGCGATCGTCATTGCATTTTGCTTTATTGGCTTCCAGCTTCTTACCGTATTTGGCGTAAAGGAAAGAAAACGCCCGGAAAAGAAACGGACGCTTTCCTTAAAAGATATGTTCCGTATATTTTTGAAAAACGATCAGTTGATCGTGATCGGGATTGCCTGCCTGCTGTTTCAGATTGGAAATGGTCTGCTGATCATGATCGGAATGAATTTCTTCTATTTTGAATTTGGATATTCTGTGGGCGGCAGTCTTGTATTCTGGTTTACGATCATGTATGGACTGGGAACGTTGCTGTCAGAGGCATCCTTTGCAGGGCTTTCCAAAAAGTTTACACGTAATCAGATCATAACGGCAGCTACTATTATTACGATCATAGGTTACATGCTTTTTATGAGTGTCGGCTATATTTTGCCAAAGAGTGTGATTCTGCTGAATATTATTGGCTTTCTGATTTTCTTTTCACAGGGAGCATTCAATATGACGATGATCGTTATGTTAAATAACACGATTGAGTATGATGAAGTACGGTTCCATGAACGGCACGACAGTATTATCTCAGCAGTGCGGTCTTTTGCGACAAAGCTGGCAAGTGCCGTTGATCAGGCAGTGGTTGCGTTAATACTGATTATCAGCAATATCTATGCGATCAGTCAGAAGATATCCGGGCTTGAGATACAGGCCGGAACGGGAGAAATTACTTCTGAAAATGTGATTGTGCAGGCAGATAAATTTATCCAGACGGCAGATGCCGGCCAGAGATTTATATTGCGTCTGGGGATCGTGGCTGTGCCGGTGGTTGCTATTGGGGCGGCTTACATATTGATTAAACGGAAATATATTATTGATGAGCGGAAGTATGAGGAGTTGGTTGCGGAGATAAATCGGGGGAAAGGAGTATGAGAAAGACGGAGAGATAGTTAAGAATTGGATGCCATTTTGGAAGAACATTCTGAAAAGTCGTATCAGTGATGCGGAAAATTGATTGTGGTAGTTGATAGGAGAAAAGCGACAGTAGCTGTTAGGGGACGGCGGTACTGTCGCTTTTTTTGCATTGTTCAAGAATTTTTCCTGTATAAAAATAATTCAGTTTTGGATCATTACTCTTGATCCGTTGTAGGTACACTATTTTTTTTATTTGCGTCTTCTGCTGAACGCTTTTGAACACGCATTAGTTTTATAGATTCCGAATATATATTATGATATGTTGAGAGACGCATCGGGCGTTTTATATGGATACAAGCTGTGTCAGGTTTTATTGAGATATCTATCCCTATAATATTTTTTTTGTTCTCATCATTCAGTGACATTAAAAGAGAATTGTGAGAAATATTATTAAACCATGAACATAGCCATTTTCGTTTGAATGTGTAGAAACGCATACCTCTTTCTGTAATTTCATAAAAAAAAGTATCGTTAGATACAAAAAGCATATCCATAATGTAATCCTGATATTCTTTGGAACTCATCTGGGTAAATAAGCAGGATAGTTTTTCATCAACATTTATTTTTGAATTCGCAGATTCAGTGAAAGTAGGGTGTGATTTTAAAATGTTATGAATCATATCCTGCATAGAAACATCCTCGCTGCTCAAATAATGCATCGCAGAAATAAAATCCACTATTTCACCGGATGAAGTCTGTAATTGCCCGTAGTATGGTTTCATTTCAACATGGGCTTTTGTATATTTTTTGAGAACAAACACTGCATTTTCTCCATCTGGAATATATGACATAATTCTATTGCAAAGAGAAGATGCCAAAAGCGTGATATAAGCACGCTTTTTTATATCCAAGCTAGTTGTTGATGACTTAAATTTTGATTCATCGATATCTGACATATCATATTTTATGGTGATATTTTTTCTCATTAAATGTTGACTTATAATACGTAATAGCATTGTGTCAGTATGTTGTTGTGTTGTAGATATTCTTTTCATATTGATAGCACCTCGTAAATGTTACCATAATCATAAATAAAAAAAGTGTTTTTAACAATAGCTCTTTTCAAAAAATAGTGATAATATATTCTATAGTTTAGTATAACATGAATAAAATAAATAGCTGTTTATAGTGTGAGGAGAAATTAATTATGAAAAGATGGAGTGAAGCATCCGATGATCAAAAGTCATATTTAGAAAAACTAGGAGAAAAAATAAACAGTAGCATGAAAAATCTGAATAAAAGTAATGCGTATATGTCTGCCAGGATTGGATGCTCTAATCCCCATATCATCGATTTGAGAAAGGGCAGAACAATAGCTACAGTTCTGGAAATTGTATCGATTTGTGATACATTAGCTATTACACCAAATGAATTGTTAGATGTTGATGATAGTAATAAATATGCTGATGATAAATTTTTAAAAAGCAATAAACTTAATATTGAACTCATGCAGATGATGTTGGACAAACTGGAGCATATGAATGATGCAGAGAAGATGAGGTTTAGAAATTATATAGATATGTTTGAATAAAATAAACAGTAGTTTATATATTTATGAAAAGGAATAAACTGCTGTTTATTGAAAAAGCAAATGAAATAGAGTACAATATAATTAACAAATAACAAAAAAAAGAATCACTACAAAAGATTGCCGTCCGCGTAGTGATTCTTTGACACACATATTAAATATTGTCTTTGATTATTATAGCCTGAATAGGTAAAAAAATCAAGGTTTATTTCTTGTACCCATTTTCAAGATTTCTTATACCTATGTTAAAGGTGTGTGTGTCAATAGATGCATGCATCTTTTTTTGTTCGTAACATGTAGAAAAAGTTTCGAAAGGAGTAAGAAGTGTCGAGAAGAATATCTGATAAAACGAAGAAAAACCGTAAAATGGGCGAAGGTACGGGAAAAGATTATAAACCATATATCACAACAAGTGAATTCAACAGTATGGGAACCACTTCTGTGATAAAAGACTGGAAAACCGGCAGAGGGGTACATTGTCTGTCACAGGGGGAGATGTTATGGTATTACATCCTGAGGTGGGATGACGAAAATATTGATATAAGAGAGCAGTATCCGTTGGATTACGCTAAGACTGTTGAAATTGCCGAGAGTTTTGGACTCAGAATACCACAGCATATCATGACAACTGATTTCCTGGTAACGAAAGCGGACGGAAGGTCTGTCGCATACTCTGTGAAAACAAATAGTGACCTGAAAAATAGAAAGTTGGAATTATTATTTATTGAAAAACATTACTGGATCAGTCAGGGAGCGGGATATCAATTACTGCTAAAAACGGATGCAAATAGGATCTTAGCTGGAAATATCCGTCTGGTAACAGAATTTTATGATGCTGACAGGGTATTTGATGAAATCAGCGCTATCAAACATAAGATAGCAATCAAAGAATACCCGGTGGATATGGCAAGTGAACTTTTGGATGAAGCGGCTTTGAAAAGAATACGGAGGGAAAATCATGTATGAAGTTCTGACAGTAGGCGATATATTGAAGAATACAAAATTAAATACGAGATATAGAGTTGTTGATATTGATGGTGAAGAAGTGACTTTATGTCAAATGGATATAACGGCATTACAGTTATATATGCAGACGATAAGTAATCTTATACAAATGGTTACTGGTGGTGAGTTAGTAAAAGAAAAGGAAGATAGTATTGTTTTTGATTATTGTACTTTAACGGAAATGGCAAGAAGAAAATATGATAAAAAGAAAACAGTAGTGTGTGAAGTTTTGAATCTTTATCATCATAGCCTTTTAAGTTTGATGGGAAAAAATCCAAAGCCGGAATTGAAAGAAATTTTGTATAGAAATTCTATGTCAGTCAATATGTTCTGGCGGGCATTTACAAGGTACTTGCAGAGTGGATTTCAGGATTTTTCGTTGGTTGACTTACGTTATTTAGGGGCAAATAAAGGGAAAAAATATGAATATACGGAAAAACCGGGACATAAACCAGAATATTTTAAAACATCAGGAATTGTTATAGATGAATCGGTAAAACAGATTTTTGACGAGGCATTGCAGGAATTCCGATCTGGAAGACACAAAAGTTTGAAATCATGTTATCTCAGTATGAGTTTACTTCATTTCAGAAAAACAGAGATTATTAATGGAGTTTCATCCGTGTCATTGTTGCCGGAATCCCAAAGACCTACATTGCGCCAATTTTACTATTATGCAGATAGCCAGTTGACCGCACAGGAAAAGGATGCGATAAAAACATCCGCACAGGAGCAGCGAAACAATAAGAGACTGTTGACGAGTGATGCAATGTATGATGTACATGGTCCGGGGGATATGGTTGAAATAGACGCATGTGAGGCGGATGTATCGTTAGTTTCAGCATTTGATAAAAACAAAACGATAGGAAGACCAGTCGTATATTTTATGATAGATGTCTATTCTCGTATTATACTGGCTGTTTCAGTGGCTTTTGATAATAACTCAGTACTTGGAGTTACGAATTTGTTTCTGAATCTGTCGGACGATAAGCAGGAATACTGTAAAAAGTATGGAATGGGATTCGATAATCCCAAAATATGGCCATCGAATATAATTCCACGCCGTATCAGACTGGACAGGGGATCAGAATTCAAAAGCGGGGGATTTGATAGGATCTGTAATGAACTTGGTATTGAAAAACAGATTGTTCCAGGGGCATCAGGTTCACTGAAAGGAATAGTAGAACAATCCTTCCATCAGATGCATGCGAAGCAGAATATGCATCTTGAAAATTATGGGTTGATTGAAAAAAGATATGATTCAAATCATCATCAGGAAGCTACACTTACGATTGAAGAATATAACAAAATGGTCATCAATTTTGTATTGACGCATAACCAGGAATATAATGAAAAATATCCATGTACAAAAGAAATGATCGAAAAAGGAATAAAAGCGATTCCAGTACTATTATGGGAATATGGTATAGAAAAATATGGGGCACCGCGACCGATTACTTCAAAAAAACAATACTTGTATAATCTTATGACACCTGTAAAAGCAAAAATCAACCGGAGAGGAATTACTTATAAGGGTTTATATTATCTTCCGGAAAATGATGAGGTTCTTGCTCGAGAAATGTTCAAGGCTGGAACAAAGAAACAGAGTTTTGAAGTCAGAATGGATATGAGGGATATTAGTTTTGTCTATTACTTACGGGATGGAAAATTATTGTCTGCACCACTCAATGAAAAAATGACTGGTAATGGAGAGTTAAAAGGAATGACAATGAAGCAATGGGAAGATTATCGAAAAACAAAAGCTCAGATGGATGCAGAGGGAAGGATTTATAACCAGGAATTAGCAGCATTTAATTATTCCGTTAATGCAGCTATTGTAAAGAGTGCAAAGAAGGAAACAATGTCTGACAGTAAGGAAATGCGCCCTGTAAGAGAAGCGGAAAAACAGAGAATTTCGCATAATGAAAATATTGCTTCACGAATGGGGATGGAAAAGGAAATACCAGATACCCCAGAAATTTCAGAAGTAGAATCAAAAGCGAAAGACCTTGAAAAAGATTATGTTGACTTTAATGATGCGTTAGAAGATTTTATGGAGAACAACTAGAGGAGAAAAGAAATGGATACAGATAGATATTATGTTCAGTGTGAAGATGGTGAGTCACAGTATGATGACTATGATTTGAGAGAAACAAAAATTGTGAATGCAAGATATATACCGGCTATTCTTGAGATAGACAAAGGTAATTATTATATTGAAGCATTGCCAAAACCAAGAGCAGATGAGGATATAGTCAGGGCATATACAAAATCATTACTTGGATATAGTTATGACAATGTAAAGAATATGAGTAAATTGGAGAAAATGTTGGCGGTCTACTCATTGCGAGAATTAAGATTTCCACTTCCTTTTCATAAGGAATTGGAATTCACATTTTACAATACGTTATTGACATCATATCGTGCAAGAAAACAGATGTATGCGGAGAATACGGATGTTGAAATTGAAATTGGAAATGAGAAAAAGGTCACACATTGTATTTTAGATGGTGATGCCAGTGACTCAACAAATGCAGGATTTTCATTGATTGGCTATTCAGGATGTGGGAAAAGTTCTGCCATCAGCATTTTGGTGAAACATTATCCGCAGGTGATCATGCATACACACGAAGATGGAAGTTATTTTACGCAGATTGTATATCTGGTAGTAAATTGTGTTCCGAACAGTAACTTTGCAGCATTATATGAAGGAATTGGAGATGCGATTGATAAGGCTTTAAACAATATAAAGCCGGTTTATGCAAAGGCAATATCGTCAACAATGAAACTTGGGAAAAAGGCTGAAAGGGTCAGAGAATTCCTTGAGAAATTCGGTGTAGGGATGATTATCTTTGATGAAATCCAGCTCATTGATTTTTCACATACACGCGAAAATACATTTGATTCGTTGTTGGCATTATCAAATAGGACCAAGACTGCTATGGCTGTTGTTGGAACAGAAGATGCCAGGGACATTATGTTTCAAGAACTTCGGACATCTAGAAGAATTGGGATGATGGTTAATGGAAATCGTTATTGTAACAGTAAAGAATATTTTCGCTATCTGGTACAACAGTTATTTCACTATCAGTGGTTTGATGAAATTGTAGAGGTTACACCTGAAATCGTTGATGCGCTGTATGATGTGACCAAAGGAATTGTGGACCAGTTGATAGGCATATATACTTGTATGCATTATGATTATTTGAATAAAAAGAATAAACCTAAGATTGATGGAAAGTACATAAAGTTTATTGCTGATAAGTTTTATCCAGGAATTCAGAGGGTACTTGCCAATTTTGAATCTATTGATACCACTGAAGAATTACAGAATATTCGAACTGCGGCTGAAAATAAAGTAGATGCTATTCTTGATGCTGCGAAACAGGAGCAGGAAATGCAGAAGATTATGAATGATACAACTGTAATGCAGGATATGATCAGGTTGGAAAATGTTGTTGCTAATATTAAAGCTATGTTTGACGAATATACAGATTCCCAGATTGAGACTGCATACAACAAAGTAATCTCCAAAAAATCATCGGATGGAAAATCAGAAAAGGAAATCAGCAGGTTAGTTCTGAAACAATTACAAACAATTCCAAAGAGAAAGAATACGAAAGACAGGATTGAAAGTCCAGATTTAGAGCATATGCGGGACTATGTTACGCAGACTGAGAATGAATAGATATGGGATTTATACCAATTTTAAAAAAATATTATCCAGATGAATTAATATATTCATGGATTTGTAGATTGGCAAAAGCAAATGGATTGACGTTGGAAGAATTTTGTGATGCGTATTTAGGAACTATAAAGGCGACAAATGGGACATTAAGTTATGATATAAAAAGAAAGTTTGCACTCTTATGTGAAAGTATGTATAGGAAAACTGATGTAGTGAAATTATTTTTAAATACTAATACTTTCCGATTCGAGGCAATACTGATGGAGAAAGGCCAACAGGCTAAAGTGGTAAATAGTGTATTTGGAATACAAAACAAACTAAATAGATCGATAAATTATATGAAAAAAAGTATAAATATATGCCCGGAGTGTATGAAAGAAGATATAGAGAAATTCGGTGAACCATACTTGCATTGTAGTCATCAACTGTTTGGTGTTCAAACATGTTATAAGCACAAATGTTTACTGTATGTCTTTACTGGTACAAAAGGTTATGCATGTGATTACAATCAGAAAGATTACACTGAAATACATACAAAGATAAGTATTGAATCCAATAATGCATATAGTGAATATACACATGCGCTTTTTCAAGCTAACATAAATGCAAATAAGCAGATTATAAAAAATATTTTGACAGAGCGTATAAAAGAGATGGGAACAGATCAGTTTTTAGATGAATTTGGAAAATGGAAGTATCATGATCTTGTAGATTATACTGTGGAAAAAGTTTGGAATAGTCCAAAAAATTTATTAAAAAAAGAACTTATTCCAATGGTTATGTTTTTATATCCAGATGTGAATGAAGTGATACAAAAAATGGAAGAAAAATACTTAAATCCTATTATATCTGAGTATACATGTTCGAATTGTGGGAAGAATTATATATCTACACCATTTTTGAATGAAGAACTTTTTGGATGTCCCTTCTGCAATATAGATAGATCTGAACAAGAGATATTAAGTGATATATCTGAAAAAAACGGATATGAATTGAAAAGTGATTTTAAATCAATTAGTGGGCCCGTAACCTTATTTCACAGGAAATGTGGAAATGTTACATCAATAACACCGCAGAATTTTTTATTTAAAAAGGTTAGATGTTTATGTGAAACGCGTATTACAAGGGAAAAGGCAAAACAACAGATTGAAAAGTCTGGATTGTTTGAACTAATTGAGTATACCAATACTAGCAGTTCCTGCAAGATACGTGCAAAAGAATGTGGACATACATTTGAGATTTATTATACTAATTTTCTTAGGTTACCGCGATGTAGGATATGTTTTCCAAAAAATATGACAACAGAGCGTTTAGCTAAGCGTATAAGAAAAGAAACAAAAGGGGAATATAAACTGGTTGGTGAATATATTGATGCAGATACAAAAATCAAAATCTTACATAATGTATGTGGTACTATAACGGAATGTATGCCAAGAAATTATTGTATAGGAAAAGTTTGTCCTGTTTGCAATGCTAAAAATGAAAATGAACATTGGAATAAAATGTTTAGGAATTTATGCAATTATAAAAATACATTTGGAAACATGAAAGTTTCTGCCAAAATAGTATATGATGGTGAGTCTTTAGCAACATGGTGTTTGTATCAGCGAAGGGCATACAAAGCAGGAACACTTTCAGAAGAGCATTTAGAAAAATTGAAAAGTATAGGGTTTATGTTTTATCCAAAGGAAGATGATTGGGATAGACGGTTTGAACAATATAAACGTTACATAAAAAAAAACGGAAAAAGAATCTCAGTAGAAACAGAATTTGAAGGGGAAAAACTTGGAAGATGGGCGCAAAAACAGCGAATGATGTATAAAAAGGGAGAATTATCAGCAGAGCATTTCGAAAAATTGCAAAGTGTAGGATTTATATTTGATTTAGCAGAGGATGATTGGGACTGGCATTTCGAACAATATAAGCGTTATATAAATGAAAATAACGGTAATTCGTATATCCTGCAAAGAATGGATTATGAAGGAGATTCTCTGGGAGCATGGGTGAATCGACAGCGAATGTTATATAAAAAAGGAGAATTATCAGCAGAACGTTTTGAAAAATTGCAAAGTGTAGGATTTATATTTGATCCAGAAGAGGATGAATGGAACAGGCATTTTGAACAATATAAACGTTATATAAATGAAAATAACGGTAATCCATATATTCCGCAACGCATGGATTATGAAGGAGAACATCTTGGTTCGTGGGTAGGTACGCAACGGAAAAGATATAAAGGAGGAAGATTATCTGAAGAACAGTATCAAAAATTAAAGGAGATAAGATTTATATTTGAACCGTTGGAAGATGAATGGGACAGATTATATAAGGTGTATCAGATTTACATAAATGAAAATGGAGGGAATCCATATATTGCAGTAACGGAACAGTATAGAGGCGAGAATTTAGGCTCGTGGGTAAATGTGCAGCGTAGGGCATATAAAGAAGGAAAATTATCTCAAGAAAGATATGAAAAATTACGAAGTGTAGGATTTATATTTGACATATTCGAGAATGAATGGATGCGTCGATATGAACAATACAAGCGTTATATAAATGAAAATAATGGTAAGACATATATCCCGCGAAAAATGGATTATGAAGGAGAACATCTGGGGGCATGGGCGTATGAACAGCGAATGATGTATAAAAGGGGGGAGTTGTCAGCAGAACATTATGAAAAATTGAAAAATGTAGGATTTGTATTTAAGCTGTTGGAAGATGAATGGAGTAGGCGGTATGAACAATATAAACGCTATATAAAAAATAATAATGGTAATCCATACATTCCATACAGAATGGATTATGAGGGAGAACATTTAGGAAAGTGGGTTAGTTATCAGCGCTCTCTATATAAAGCTGGAAAATTATCTCAAGAAAGATATGAGAAGTTAAAAAAACTGGGAATGAAATTTGAGTAATTCCTAAGAAAATATTATAAACAGATTTTATAAAACATAATGGGAAAATAACAATGGGATATATACCAATTTTAAAGAATCATTTTCCAGATGAATTATTATGTTCATGGATATGTAGGCTGGCAAAAGAGAACGGGCTTTCTGTAAAAGAATTTGCAAATACCTTTTTAGAAGCAGGCAGTAAATATGGAAGAGTATTGCACTATGATATTCGGAAGGGATATTTGAATTTTTGTGAAAGTATGTATACGAAAATGGATGGTATAAAACTGTTTCTGGATACAAATACATTTGCATTTGAGTCGATGTTTATGTCAGAAAAATATCAGGCAAGAATCGTGGACAGTGCATTTGGAAAACAGAATAAACTTAAAATGGCAGTTCGCTTAGAAATTAGTAATGTTAATATCTGCCCTTTATGCATGGAAGAAGATATAAAAAAATATGGCGAACCATACCTGCATCGAGGCCATCAGTTATCAGGGATAGAAACATGTTATAAGCATCATTGCCTGCTACATTCGTTTGTTTCTGCTGAAGAACGTGCTTGTGATTATAAAAAAGAAGACTATGAAAAAATACAGACGATGCGGGGTATTGATTCAAATAATGCGTATGCTAATTATGCATATGCATTATTTGAATCCGGTGTATTTACAAATTTGGAAAGCATCCGAAAAATCATGGATGACAAAATTGAAGAAAAAGGATATGAGGAAATTTTTAGAGATATTACCAATTGGAAGTATTATGACTTGATAGATTATGATGTGGAAAAATTCCTAAGAACAAAAGGATATAGAGAAAGATATCTATCAGCTAGGGAAGTAATCCCTAACCTTATGTTTTTGTATCCAGATGTGCAACAACTGATATCTCTACTAAAAGAAAAATCAACAACTCCAATTATACAAAAATATAAATGTCAAAATTGTGGAAAAGAGTATGTTGCGACACCGTATGCATCTGATACATTATTCGGCTGTCCGAGATGTAACGAAAAAAGTTCTGAACAGGAGCTGTTAGGTAAGATTTTTGAAAAATATGGATATGAATTAAAGGATGAATATCGGGCATTGAATACACCAGTATCTGTATTACATAAGAAATGTGGACAACAATTATTAATAAAGCCCAAGTCTTTTTTATATGAAAATGTGAGGTGCGCATGTGAATCGCGAATGACATTTTATGAAGTAAAATGTCAGATTGAAGAAAGTAACCAGTATGAATTACTGGAATTTACATCTTTGTACGATTCCTGTAAGATACGTTCAAAATCCTGTGGACATATTTTTGATGTTCGTTGTCAGCAGTTTCTTAAAATTCCACGATGTAGAATATGTTTCCCTAATAGCATCACAGCGGAAATAATGGCTGAACGTATCTTGTTATGGACAAATGGCGAATACGAAATGGTCGGAGAATATGTTGATCAGAACACTAAAATAAAAATATTGCATCATAAATGCGGACGAATAATGGAATATATGCCAAAGCATTTTAATCGTAATACAAAATGTCCGTTTTGTAATAACATATATATGGAACAATGGAATAAAATGTTTCAGCTTTTATGTGATTATAAGGCAGAGTATAACAGTATGGAGATTCCAATCGAATGTGTTTACAAAGATCAAAGGTTAGGTGCATGGTGTCAGAGACAGCGAGGTGCATACAATGCAAAGAAAATTTCGGAAGAATGCCTGGAAAAGCTTCAAAGGATGGGATTTTCATTTGAACCGTTGGAGGATGAGTGGAACAGGCATTTTGAACAATATGTAGGTTATGTAAATAGAAATGGAAAAGAACCTGGTGATTCGGGTAATACTGAGATTGAGGAAGAGTGGATAGGAAAATGGGTACAGGTTCAGCGTGAGTTTTACAGGGTAGGAAAGCTGCCGCAAAATCGCTTGGAAAAATTACAAAATGTAGGATTCTCATTCAATCCTTTGGCGGAAGAGTGGGATAGATATTTTGAACAATATAGGCAATGCGTGCAGGAGAAAAAAGAACTTTCTATCTTTTTAAGACAATGGGCCGGAAGGCAACGTACCTTATATAAAAAAGGGAAACTGCCTCATGATCGATACGAAAAGTTACATAGCATAGACTTCCTGTTTAGTCCTGTATTAGATAATGAATGGAACAAGCAATTTGAACAATATAAAAAATGCATAAGTGAGAAGAAGGCATTTCCTACATCACTAAGAAGATGGGTAGATAACCAGCGCAGTTTATATAGAAAGAAAAAATTGCCTCAGGACAGATATGAAAAATTGCAAAGTGTAGATTTTTCGTTTGCACCATTAGAAGAAGAGTGGGATAAACACTTTGTACAATATCAGCGTTATATACGGGGAAATGGCGGGAATGCCAATATCCCGTTGAAAACAGTTTATGAGGGGGAACGCTTAGGTATATGGGTAGGTGATCAGCGTAAAATGTATAAAAAAGGAAAATTGTCTCAGAAAAGATACCAAAAGCTGTTAAATATAGGTTTTTCGGTTAATCCGTTAGAAGATGAATGGAACAGGCGATATGAACAATTCAAACGTTACATAAAGGCAAATGATGGAGATACCCGTATTTTTGGAAATGTAATTTTTGAAGGTGAGTGTTTAGGAACATGGGTGATCAGACAACGGAGCTTGTATAAAAAAGGAAAGCTGCTTCCTGAAAGATATGAAAAATTGAAACAAGCAGGTGTGCAATTCAAATAATCATGAAGGCGAAAAGTTTATTGTAAGCTTTTCGCCTTTTGAAATATATAAGCTATTGCAAACTAAAATGTAAATTTTGATGCAGGATTGGCGTGTGAAAAATTATATATTGCAAATTAAAATGTAAGAGCAATTAAAAAAATGTACATGAAGAAAAATATATTGCAAATTAAAATGTAAAAAATATGAATAAAAAGAAAGTATAGAAAACTCTTATTGCAGACTAAAATGTAAAAATATTTGAAAAAATGGTTGAAAAACATAGAAATGTATTGCAAATTAAAATGTAAGGTAACATGATTGATCTGCAATTATAGTCTATACAGAGGGCGATGGCTTTTTAGCTGTCGCCTTCTTTTGTGCGCTCCTGTTTTCTTGCCTAAAACAGGGAAACATGGTACCATATATCCATCTATGCAGATTTATATCTCAGTCGAAAAGAGATTCCATTTTTCGTGATTAAAAAGCGAACTACAAGTGGGAGTACATTTTTTTACAGGAACAGGAGCACAATTTATGGCATTACAACTGATTTACGGAAATTCCGGCAGTGGAAAATCAACCTATATTTATGAAAAAGTCATTCAGATGGCGCAGGCAGACCGCAGACGTAATTTTTATGTTATCGTGCCGGAACAGTTTACGATGCAAGCGCAGCGGGAACTGGTGCAACGGTCACAGAATCATGTCATTGTCAATATTGATGTAGTCAGTTTTGAACGTTTGGCGTACCGTATTTTTGATGAACTTGGCATTCAGAATACAGTTATGGAAGAGACAGGAAAAAGCCTGGTGCTGCGTAAAATTGCAGAAGAAAAGGGAAAGAATCTGACCGTGCTGCGTGGAAATATCCGGAAGATGGGGTATATTAATGAGTTGAAATCCATGATCTCCGAGCTGATGCAGTATGATATTTCCGTGGAGGAACTGGAGGATTTCCTTGGACATCTGAAACCGGAATCCAATTTGTATTACAAACTGTCAGATGTGCATACGATGTATGCAGCTTTTGAGGAATATCTGCGGGGGCAGTATGTGACCGCAGAACGTGTGTTAGATGTTCTGGCTGATGCGGCAGAGGAATCACAGCTTTTAAAGGGAGCTGTCTTTGCCTTTGACGGGTTTACCGGATTTACACCGGTACAGATGAAGCTGCTGCATCGCTGTATGCATGTGGTGAAAGATATGTATGTGACGGTGACACTGGATGTACGGGAAGATCCGCTGGCGGACTGCGGCATGCAGGATCTGTTTTATATGAGCCGGAAAATGACAGCTGCACTGCTGCGGGCGGCCAGAGAAGAACAGTTTCCGTTGGAAGAAGCAGTTTTTCTGGAACCGGGAAAACAGAGTCGTTTGGCACAGACGCCGGTGCTGCAGCATCTGGAGCAGAATCTGTTCCGGGTGAAAGCGCAGCAATATGCAGGAGACTGTCAGAAGGAATTGCAGATTTATTCCCTGGCGACTCCCAGGGAGGAATTACAGTTTGCAGCGTGGAAGATTTCAGAACAGATGCGCAGTCAGGGTTATCGTTATGGCGAGTGTGCCATTGTATGCGGCGATGTGGAATGTTATGAAAAATATGCACAGTCAGTCTTTTCCCTGTATGACATTCCGTATTTTGTGGATATGAAGTCATCGATTCTGTATCATCCCTGCATTGAACTGATCCGTGCGGTATTGGAGATTGTAGAAAAAGATTTTTCCTATGAAAGTGTGTTTCGTTTTTTGCGTACCGGTCTGTCCGGATTTGCAGAAGCAGATATAGATTTTCTGGAAAACTATGTGCTGGCCAGGGGAATCCGGGGAGCTTCCCGTTGGAAGAAAAAATTCCTGAAACCCATGCGTCACACCGGCAGGATCCGCGTGGAGGAAGACGTGCTCCAGCAGGAACTGGCGCGGGCTGATCAGCTGAGGGAAAGATTCTGGAAACAGATAGAGCCTTTTTATGAGATTGCATCAGGACAGGAGCAAAATGTGGCGGAACTGACCCGTGGCCTGTATGAATTTTTGACAGAACTGCAACTGGAGGAGCAGATTCATCAGGCACAGGAGGCTTTTGAGGAAGCCGGAGAGGAACTCCTGGCATCTCAATACCGTCAGATTTACAAGATTGTGGTGGATCTGCTGGACAAACTGGTGGATCTGCTGGGAGAAGAAATACTTTCCGTCCGGGATTATGCAGATGTTCTGGAAGAAGGGTTTGCGTCGGCAAAAGTCGGTGCGATTCCGCCGGGAGCAGACTGTGTGATCCTGGGTGATATTGAACGAACCCGTCTGGAGGGAATCAAGGTGTTGTTTTTCCTGGGCGTCAATGACGGTATGATTCCGAAAAGTACGGCAAACGGCGGTATTTTGTCTCAATATGACCGGGAACTGATCGAAGAGCAGAAACTGCAGTTGTCTCCTACTGCAAGGGAGCAGTCTTTTTTGCAGCGGTTTTATCTATATCTGAATATGACAAAGCCATCGGAGGCACTGTGCCTGACATATGCCCGGATGGATGCAAAGCAGAAGGCAGCACGGCCTTCTTATCTGATTGGGACGCTGCAGAAACTTTTTGCCGGTCTGCAGGTGCAGGAGATTGAGGCAGGAACAGCCTTTGAACCACTGACAGCGAAGAGTAGTCTGGATGCGTATCTGATGGGACTGACGGCAGCCAGAGATGGCGAGGTGACGGAAGAGTGGAAAGCACTGCATCAGTATCTGAAGAATTCCAAGGTGTGGGAACCGGTGGTGCAGGAACTGTTTGCGGCAGCTTTTTCAAAGTTTACCGGGGAACAGCTGGCCATAGAGACTGCGCGGCAGCTTTACGGTACGATTCTGACAAATTCAGTGACTCGACTGGAACTGTTTGCCCGCTGTGCGTATGCACATTTTCTGGAATATGGACTAAAGCTTTCAGAACGTGAAACTTACAGTTTTGCGGCACTGGATATGGGCAGTATGTTCCATGAGATCCTGCAGCGCTACTGTGAAAATCTGGAAAAATCCTATGACTGGTATTCTGTCACGGAGACACAGCAGGAAGAATTGCTGAAGGCAGCCATGCAGGATGCCGTATTGTCTATGCCGAATGAATCTCTGCTGGAGTCGGCCAGAAGTGCGTATGTGCTGGAACGGATTTATCGTATCATGAAGCGCAGTATCTGGGCACTGACGGAGCAGATCCGGCATGGAACCTTTCAACCTGCAGGGTATGAAGTGGATTTTATGCAGGTAAATGAACTGAATGTACAGAATATGATACTGGATGAAGAGCATAAAATGCGTCTGGTAGGGAAAATTGACCGTATGGACACCCGGGAGACAGAAGAGGCCGTGTATGTCCGTATTATTGATTATAAATCCGGAAAGACGACGTTTCAGCTGCTGAATCTGTATTATGGTCAGCAGTTACAGCTTGTGGTATATCTGAATGCAGCAATGGCACAGCTGAAAAAGGAGCATCCGGGAAAAAAAATCGTTCCGGCCGGAATTTTTTACTATCGGATGGATGATCCGATGGTGGAAGCGGACGGTGAGGATGAGGAAAAAATCATGGAGCATATCCTGGGTGAACTGCGCCTGAACGGTCTGGTCAGTCTGGAGCGGGAAGCATATGAGCAGATGGATGTGGGACTTCAGGGAAAATCGGAAGTCATTCCTCTGACATTGAACAAAGACGGAAGTGTCAGCAAGCGGGGAACTTCCGGTGCCGCTCCGGTGGATTTTACGGCGCTGACAGCTTTTGTTAATCGGAAAATCTGTGGGGCAGCGGAGCAAATCCTGAAGGGAGATGTCGATATCCGGCCATATCAGATGGAAAGCAAAACCGGATGTGATCACTGCCCGTATCACAGTGTGTGTGGTTTTGATCCAAAAGTGGAAGGATATACGTTTCGGAAAAATAAAAAATTATCTACGGATGAAGTGTGGGCGAATATCTACCGGGAAGGAGGCGATTCCGATGAGTGTTAAATGGACGGAAGAACAGGAAAAAGTGATTCAACTCAGAAACCGGAGCCTTCTGGTGTCTGCGGCCGCCGGTTCCGGAAAGACTGCGGTACTGGTGCAGCGCATTATTTCTATGGTGATGGATGAAGTGCATCCGCTGGATATTGACCGTTTACTGGTGGTGACGTTTACCAATGCAGCGGCTGCGGAAATGCGGGAACGTGTGGGCACTGCCATTGAGGCGGCATTAGAGAAAGATCCTTATAATCAGCATCTGCAGCGACAGCTGACACTGGTGCACAATGCACAGATCACCACCATTGACAGTTTCTGTATCCGGATTTTGCGGGATCATTTTCACAAGATCGATCTGGAACCGGGATTTCGTATCGCCGACGAAGGAGAACTGAAATTGCTGCGGGAAGATGTCTGCGAGGCGGTTCTGGAGGAGTTTTATGAAAAAGCAGATCCGGAATTTCTGCGGTTTGCGGACAGCTATTCTCAGGCAAAAAATGATCTGCAGATCAAAGAAATGGTGCTGAAACTATTTCATTATTCTGAGAGTTATCCATGGCCGGAGGAATGGTTGGAATCTTGTGTGCAGCAGTATGAGGCGGCAGATGAGGAAGCACTGGAGCAAAAGCCGTGGATGCAGGATTTTCTTTCCTATATGAAAGTGCGGGTTGGAGATCTGATCCGTGCACAGGAGCATCTGCTGGATCTGACCCGGGACGTGGATGGACCTTATATGTATGAAGCATCTGTTCAGGATGATCTGTATCAGTTGTATGCGCTGCAGGAGTGTGAGCATTTTTCGCAGTGGCAGGCGGCAATTACCGGGATAAATTTCAAAAACATTGGCCGGGCGAAAAAGTATGAAGGCAGTGAACAGAAAAAGGACGCCGTGAAGTCCGGAAGGGACCGGATAAAGGACCAGATCGTGAAATGGAAAAAAACAATATTTGCCTCACCGCTGGAGACACAGCTGCAGCGATTGAACCAGACTTCCGGGATGGTGCGGATGCTTGTGCTCGTGACACAGGCTTTTGCAAAGCAGTTTGCCCTGGAGAAACAGCAGAAAAATATGCTGGATTTTTCCGATGTGGAGCACTATGCCCTGCGGGTTCTGGTAGATCCGGTGACGAAGGAACTAACAGAAACAGCATTGGAGTATCAGCAGCAGTATCAGGAAGTTATGATCGATGAATACCAGGACAGCAATTATGTGCAGGAAACACTTCTGACGGCAGTCTCCGGTGTGAAAAACGGCAGGGAAAATCTGTTTATGGTAGGTGATGTCAAGCAGAGTATTTACCGCTTCCGCCTGGCCCGGCCGGAACTCTTTATGGAGAAGTATCAGCATTTTTCCGTGGAGGAGAGCAGCAGACAGCGCATTGACCTGCATCGGAATTTCCGAAGCAGACGTGAAGTGGTGGATGCGGTCAATGATATTTTTTATCCGTTGATGGGTCAGGATATCGGAAATATAGGCTATGATGCGGAAGCTGCGCTGTATGCCGGAGCAGTATTCCCGGAATATGAAAAGCCGGAATGCTGCAAACCGGAGCTGCTTCTTGTGCCGATGGATGGCAGCAGTGCAGAACGTCGGGAGCAGGAAGCTTTTGCAGTGGCAGGACGTATCCGTCAGATGATCGATGCTCAGCAGATTCCGGGACTGGAATTAAAAGACATTGTGATTTTGCTACGTTCCATGTCCGGTTGGGCAGAAGTTTATCAGAACGTGTTTGAGCAGGAGGGAATCCCGCTGATCGTATCATCGAAAACCGGCTATTTTTCTGCATCGGAGGTACAGACCGTGTTGTCTTTGCTCCGGGTGTTGGACAATCCCAGCCAGGATATCCCTCTGGCTGCGGTGATGAAGTCTTATTTTGGAAAATTCACATCAGATGAAATGGCACAGCTGCGAGCTGCCGATCCTGGGCTGCCGTTCTTTCAGTGTGTGCAGCAGTATGTTTCCGATGAGTCAGCCAAGGCAGAACTGGCGGAGAAAGTAGCACGTTTTTATGAAATGCTGCAGCAGTATCGGCGGCGGATTCCGTATACACCGATCCACCGTCTTCTGCAGGAAATTCTCGATGAGAGCGGTTACCGCAACTATGTGACGGCACTTCCGGCGGGAGAACAGCGCCGGGCGAATCTGGATATGCTGATGGAAAAAGCAGTAGCTTACGAACAGACCAGCTATCATGGACTGTTCCATTTTATCCGCTACATTGACCGGCTAATGAAATATGATATTGATTACGGCGAGGCTGAGATCATCAGTGAACAGGAAAATGCCGTGCGGCTGATGAGTATTCACAAAAGTAAGGGACTGGAGTTTCCGGTTGTATTTGTATGTGGCATGGGAAAATCGTTCAATGAACAGGATCTGAACAGCAGCATGATCTTCCATCCGGAGTTCGGTATCGGCCTGAAATGGTTTGACTGCGGGAAACGGACGAAAGCGAATACGCTGATCCATCAGATTTTTTCCATGGAAGCAAAGCGGGAAAATCTGGGAGAGGAACTGCGTGTGCTGTATGTGGCACTGACCCGTGCAAAGGAGAAACTGATTCTGGCGGGAAGCTGCAAGCTGCCGGAGGAAGGGCAGTTTACCGGATATGACAGAACACAGAAAGTACCGTTTTCTGACCGGTATGATGCCGGATGTTACTGGGACTGGGTGCTTCCGGTGCTTGGATTGGAAAATAAAAACTATGATTATACAATCTGGGACGAGGAACAGATGTTGGCGGAACAGCAGCGCCAGCTGCAGGATACTGCGGTACAGCACCGGAATATTCTGGAAGCACTGCAGCATGTATCCGAAGCAGAGACAGAAGAACTGACAGAGAAATTTTCCTGGAAATATGCATGGCGTGATATGGGTACGCACAAGCAGAAAGTATCTGTGTCCGAACTGAAGCATCGTGCCATGGAGGAGCGCAGTGAGGAGGCAGAGCAGACGCTGAACACGGCGGAACCATTGTTTCCACAGGAGATACCGACGCCATATCTGCCAAGGTTTGTGCAGGAGGCATCAGAAAATGCCGGTGCATTGTACGGAACTATGGTACATCGTTTTCTGGAATGCCTGGATTTCGCGGCACTTCCGGAGTTTGTATCAGAGAAACAGGGGCTGCATTATGTGAAAACCCAGATCAATCGTCTGTGTACGCTGGGACGGATGACGGAAGTAGACACCAAACGGTTGAACTGGAAACAGCTTCGGGACTTTTTGCAAACCGATACAGCAAAACGGATGCGAAGCGCGGCGCAGTCCGGTATGCTGGAACGAGAAAAACCGTTTGTTATGTCAGTTCCGGCACAGCTTGTCTGGGAAGAGAGCAAACCAGAGGAAGAAGTGCTTGTACAGGGTATCATTGATGTGTTCTGGGAAGAGGAGGACGGAATCGTGCTTTTGGATTATAAGACAGATCGGGTAGATAACGCCGAAGAACTGATCCGTCGCTATAAGAAGCAGCTGGAACTGTATGCGGATGCGCTGAATCGTTTTGGGGCTGGAAAAACCGTAAAAGAAATATTGATCTATTCCTTTGCACTGGCAGAAGAAATTGTAATACAGTAAATGGACAAATATGAAAGAACTGGAGAAAAAAGAAATGAGAATCATTTTAGCATCTGCTTCCCCGAGACGCCGGGAACTGTTGTCTCAATTGGGCGTAGAATTTGAAGTATGCCCGTCACAGGGAGAAGAAAAAATCACTGAGCATTTGCCGGAGCTGGCGGTTATGCAGCTGGCACAGCAGAAAGCGGCAGATATTGCAGGAAAGACAGAAGGTGACGCATGGATCCTTGGCGCAGATACCATCGTGGTATATGATCAGAAGATTCTGGGAAAACCAAAGGATGAGGAAGATGCAAAGCGGATGCTTGGCATGCTTCAGAATCATCGTCATCAGGTATACACCGGTGTATGCATCTGGAAAAAAGAAAATGGCAGCGAAGAAATCCGTTGCTTTTACGAAAAAACGGATGTGGTTTTCTATCCGATGACGGAAGAAGAAATAGCAAAATATGTGGCTACCGGGGAACCGATGGACAAGGCCGGTTCTTATGGAATACAGGGCATCGGTGGTCTGTACGTCCGTGAAATTCACGGTGATTACAATAACGTGGTGGGACTGCCAATTGCACGTCTGTATCATGAATTACAGAAATAATGGCGAGGCAATTCTTGCATCAGTTGTTGCGGGAAAAAGCGATAAATGGTATATTAAAAACAATGCAGTGGACATTCTTAAATTAAAGTGAATGGAGAAAGACAATGAGCGAATATGACAAAGTATGTATTGAGACATTTTTGAGAGATCAGTTAAAATTATTTCCGGAGAAAGTAGCAGAGACACCGGAGGAAGCAGAAGATTTTCTGGATATGTGCATGGCTGCTGTTTGCAAAAATATGAAAGAAGTACGGGAATATTTTGACGAGACCGGAGCTGATATCTCCGGTATGAGCAAAGAAGAACTGGAGCAGGCGGATGAAGTATTCAAGCTTCCGGATGGACGATATCTGGTGGTGGATGCCTGAAAAACATTCTGAACGCAGAATGAGCATTCCCCCGCTTCAAGTGCGTAGAGTACTAAACGGTGGGGAAGTGGCATGCTACGGATATTCTGGAACAGGATATCAGAAACAAGGAGAATAATAGATTGAAGAGTAAAATGAAAAGAAATACAGCAGGTGTTCTGGCCGGGATTTTGCTGGGAACGGCATTCCTGGGTGGCTGCAGTAATCCTGTGAGTACCATTCTGGAAAAACCAGTTTTCAAAGTAGGAAAAGAAAGCTGCAGTCGGGAAGATGCCCGGGCAATTCTGATGAATTATCAGAAGGAATACAGCAATCTGTACGGTATTGACATGTGGGAGCATGATTACGGCCAGGAGCAGAGTCTGGAAGATTATATCAAAGATCTGACCTTAGCACAGATGGCACAGGTTTATACGTTGGATGTGATCGCTTCTGAAAAAGGTGTGACCTTATCCGAGGATGAACAGAAAAAAGTAGCAGAAGCAGCCAGAACCTATCTGGACGGTCTGGAGGATACGGAGCGGGATTATATCGGACTCAGTGAAAAAAAGGCAAAAAAATTATATGAGCGTTATGTGCTGGCAGAAAAACTGTATGAAACTTTAAAGAAAGAAGTGAATCAGGAAGTCAGCGATGATGAGGCTCGTGTGATGAAATTTAAGCAGATTTATACTGCAGATGCGGCAAAAGCACAGGATTATATGGCACAGCTTCAGGCAGGAGCAGATTTTGAATCGCTGGCTCAGACAGCGAATGAAGCGGATACCGTAGATATCAATGTGAACCGCACGACATTTTCCGATGATGTGTCACAGCAACTTTTTGCACTGACAGATGGCGGTGTTTCAAATATCATTGAGATTGACGGCGGCTATTATATTTTTTATTGCAGCAGTGCATTTGATGCAGAACTGACTGAGGCACATAAGATGGATGTGCTGGAGAAGCGGATGTCCGATGCGGTGACAGATACTTATGCCGATTATATGAGTCAGCTCAGTTCGAAAGAAAATCAGGATGTCTGGTCAGAAGTGACAGTGGATACTTCATTGAAGCTTGAGAGTGCATCCTTTATGGAAGTATATCAGCAGTATTTTTCCGCGAAAGAGTAAATGAGCCAGGAATGTACGCTGAAAATGGCATGGAATTGTTTTATAAAGAGTAAGTTTAGAAAAAGATAGACATAGTTTAACAAACATAAAGAACCCCCGTATTTAAAAATACGGGGGCTATTTACATTTTTATAGGTTTTTATGAAATTTTATAAAATGCTGTCAATGACTATTTGTCAGCCAGAATCATCATAACCTCATTGCTTCGGTTAATGAAAGCTGTCATAGCTTCCGGTGAAAGCGGCTGGTTGGACAGCAGTGCCAGATCATACAGCTGTTTGCAGAACATCGGTACATGCTCGCCATTTTTGTGATCAAGGATGTACTGCACTAGTTTGTTGTTGACGTTCAGAATCAACGTCTCGTTACCACCGAACATGGATGGATCCATGCCGTACATATTGTACATCTTCATCATATCCTGCATACGGCGTCCTTCTTCGGAGAGGGTGATCATGGATGAGATAGAAGCGTCTTTTAATTTTTCGACTTTTACATCCAGATTCTCTTTGCCGAGGGCGGCGCGGAATGTCTCTGTCAGTGTATCCAGAGCAGATTTCATCTCTTCCTCGGATACTTCTTCTTTCAGGGCATCTGTTACATCAGCATCGATACGCATGAATTTGTAATTTTGATTCCGCTGCTCTAACTGAGTGATGAAGGAAGTATCGATGTTGTGGTCGAGGATAACAGCGTTCATGTCAGACTCTTTAAACATGCGGATGTACTGACCCTGCTGGTTCTTATCTGTTACATAGTAGATGGTCTCACGGGTATCTTTCTGCTCATCTGTATTATCAGCATTATCATCGGTATTTTCATCTTTTGCTTCCGCTTCTTTTTCTTCTTTCTCTTTTAAAAGTTCCGGAAGCGTCATGTATTTGTCATTGATATCCTTGAAGAGGATGTAGTCGTTCATACGGTCACAGAATTTCTCATCTTTTAAACAGCCGAATTTGATGAACGGGCTGATGTCATCCCAGTATTTTTCATAGCTTTCTTTATCTGTCTTGCACATTCCTGTGAGCTTGTCAGCCACTTTCTTGGTGATGTACTCGGAGATTTTCTTTACAAATCCATCATTCTGCAGAGCACTTCTGGATACGTTCAGCGGCAGATCCGGGCAGTCGATGACACCTTTTAAGAGCATCAGGAATTCCGGAATAACTTCTTTGATGTTGTCGGCGATAAATACCTGGTTGTTATACAGCTTAATGGTACCTTCAATGGAATCATACTCCGTATTGATCTTCGGGAAGTAAAGGATACCTTTTAAATTGAACGGATAATCCATGTTCAGATGAATCCAGAATAATGGCTCTTTGTAATCATGGAATACATTGCGGTAAAATTCTTTGTAGTCCTCATCTGTGCACTCATTTGGATGCTTTGTCCAGAGTGGATGCGGATCGTTGATCGGAACCGGACGTTTTAAGATTTTTAATTTCTCGGTACGCGGAGATACTTCTACGATCTCTTTTTCGCCGTTCTCGTTTTCTTTTTCCTCTGTTTTGGCTTCTTCGATAATCGTCTCAATGACGGTATCTTTGTCTGTTTTCTCCTCCGGGAGGATGGTCTCATATTCCGGTTCTGCAGTTTCATTTACGAGATAAATCTCTGTCGGCATGAAAGAGCAGTATTTTGTCAGTACTTCTCTTGCACGGTATTCGTTGGCAAACTCCAGACAATCCTCATTTAAGAATAAGGTGATCTCAGTGCCGACCGTTGTTTTGCTGCCGTCTTTCATATCAAATTCTGTACCGCCATCACATTCCCAGTGAACCGGTGTGGCACCATCCTGATAGGAAAGAGTATCGATATGAACCTCGTCAGCTACCATGAATGCAGAGTAGAAACCAAGTCCGAAATGACCGATGATCTGATCATCGTTGGATTTGTCTTTGTATTTCTCAAGGAAATCAGTTGCTCCGGAAAATGCGATCTGGTTAATATATTCTTCTACTTCATCGGCAGTCATACCAAGACCGTTATCGATAAATTTTAATGTTTTTTCTGTCGGGTTGACACGTACTTCTACTTTTGCCTCGTAATCATCCGGCAGTGTGTATTCACCCATCATATCAAGTTTTTTCAGTTTTGTGATGGCATCACAGCCATTGGATACGAGCTCACGATAGAAAATGTCGTGGTCAGAATAGAGCCATTTTTTGATGATCGGAAAAATGTTGTCACTGTTAATGGAAAGACTTCCGTGTTTGTTACTCATACTTATCACTCCTGTTTCTTTATGATTATTTTTGAAAAATTAACGTTGTTGGTTCAAAAATCCTTGATGAAAAGAGGACTTCTGAAAGCATAAATACACTATAATACTCAAAAAATGAAAAGTCAATAGAAAATTAGCACTCTTTAAAAATGAGTGCTAACAAAGCCCGTTTGCGGGCGATACTTCTTGAACTTGTTTCAAGAAGGAATAAACATAAGGGGACAGAAAAGTGAATTCGCTTGCGGGCGATACTTCTTGAACTTACTTGCGGTTTTTATAAAAAGACGGTATACTCACTACGGGATAAGTATAAAAAAGGGGTGAATAAGCATAGCTGGAGAGAGAAATTATCATTTTGACAACATAAAAGCATTGCTGATTTTTCTGGTAGTATTTGGACATATGATCAGTACTTTTGCGGATACGCCGGAAGTGGATGTTATCTATAAGATTATTTTCAGCTTCCATATGCCGGCTTTTATTTTTGTGTCCGGGTATTTTGCAAAAGTAGAACCAAAAAAGATTTTATCAAGGATTTTTCCATTGTATATCGTATTTCAATTACTTCGTTTTTTACTGGATTTCATTCTGGACAGTATCATGTGGGGACATCCGGTAAAAATAGATATGCAGTTTTTTACACCGCGCTGGACATTATGGTATCTGATGGCAATGATCATTTATCAGCTTTTGCTGCCGGTATTCGACACAAAAAACAAGCGGCACCGGGTGGCTTATCTGCTTTTATCGATGGTGCTTGGCATAGTGATCGGTTATAATCCGGATACGGAAAACTTTATGGCAATGTCCAGAATTATGAACTTTTTACCGTTTTTTCTTGCCGGATATTATGAAAAAGATGGTGGATTCTTCCTTCATTATGGAAAGCAGAGAAATCCGAAAGAAGCTAAAATCGCTACGATGTTTCTGGCAGTTGGAATCATCGCCGGATTTATTTTGGTCAGCAGAGTGAGTACAAGAAAGTTATTCTGGGGAACGGAGAGTTTTAATGGTGGTGTGTATACATGGTATACACGGATTCTGGCATGGATCATTGCTTTTTTGTGGATCTGGATTTTGATTGTATGGGTACCAACGAAACGGATCCCAGTGATTGAGACAATTGGAAAAAATACACTCAGCATTTATCTGCTGCATACAATTGTCATTCTGATCCTGATGTATACGCCGTTTAATGATTTGATATTTAATAAAATCGGATGGCAGCTGCTAATTTCAGTGGGGCTGACACTGGGATTATCCTGGAATGGATTTGAGCGGTTGTTGCGAAAAATTGCGATTCCGTATTACGGAAACAGGAAAAGTAAATGATGACCAAACAATGCTGGTAAAGATGCAAAAAGAATGTAATCGCAGAGGAGCAATGACGCAGACAACGAGTCGTGAACGAACAGGAGAATAATGATGCAATATCGATATGACAAAGAAAAAAATCCAGTATCCATGCTGGCTTATGGCTGCATGCGCTTTACAAAAGAAAATGGAAAAATTAATCTGGAAAAGGCAGAAGCCGAGATTCTGGAGGCTATGAATCTTGGGGTCAACTACTTTGATACCGCATATATTTACAGCGGCAGTGAAGAAGCCATGGGAAAAATTTTTGAAAAAAATCACTGTCGGGAGCAAATTTATATTGCAGACAAACTGCCGCATTATCTGATCAAGTCCGCCGCAGGTCTGGAAAAAACATTTCAGGAGCAGCTGCGCAGACTGAGGACAAATTATATTGATTTTTATCTGATGCACATGCTGACGAATCTGGAAACATGGGAAAAATTAAAAGACCTTGGCATTGAAGAATGGATTGCAAAGAAGAAAGCATCCGGGGAGATTCACCGGATCGGTTTTTCCTATCATGGAAATACAAAGGATTTTTGTGAATTGGTCGATGCTTATGACTGGGATTTTTGTATGATCCAGTATAATTATCTGGATGAAAACAGTCAGGCAGGACGAAGAGGATTGCAGTATGCTGCGTCAAAGGGACTTCCGGTGATGATCATGGAACCGCTTCGGGGCGGTAAGTTGGTAAATCTGTTGCCGGAAGAGGCAAAACAGAAAGTGACTGCACATCCATCCGGACGCAGTGCGGCAGAGTGGGCATTTCGCTGGCTCTGGAATCAGCCGGAAGTCACAACGGTACTTTCCGGTATGAATTCGATTGAGATGATCCGGGAAAATTGCCGGATTGCGTCAGAAACCCGGGAAGGAGCTTTTACAGAGGAAGAAACTGCCTTTGTCAATGAGTTAAAGGATGCAATCAACCACAGTATGAAAGTAGGCTGTACCGGCTGCGGTTATTGCATGCCATGTCCGAAGAACGTGGATATCCCGGGCACGTTCAGTTTTTATAATCTGATTTACAGTGAGAATAAAAAGACGGCACGAAAGGGATATATGCAATGTACGATTTTCCGGCAGACACCGACCAGCGCTTCCCAGTGTGTGGGATGTGGCAAATGTGAACAGCACTGTCCGCAGGGGATCCCGATTCGTGAAGAACTGAAACATGCCTCAAAAGAACTGGAAAATGTGACGTATAAGCTGGCAGGGAAGGCGATACGGTTATTTAAGCTGTGGTAAGATAGTAACAAAAAAGGTCATTTATAGGTGGCTTGACAGAATAGAAAGAAAAAGAGACTATGAGTTATTTAGGGGAAGATATTCGAAAACTTGGATTTGGTCTGATGCGTCTGCCACAGACAGACGGCGTGATTGACATTGAGCAGACCAAAGAAATGGTAGATCTGTTTATGGATGCAGGATTTACTTATTTTGATACCGCATGGGCATATGCAGGTTCTGAGGATGCAATTCGTCAGGCTTTGGTAGAGCGTTATCCGCGTGAAAGCTACCAGCTTGCAACAAAAAATGCGGCATGGATCAACTGCAAGACAAAAGAAGAAGCATATGCACAGTTTGATATCTCTTTAAAACAGACCGGTGCCGGATATTTTGATTTTTATCTGCTGCACAATCTGGGTGAGGCTAGAACTGAGTATTTTGATAAATTTGATATGTGGAACTGGGTGGCAGAGAAAAAGGTAGCAGGACTGATCAAACATGTAGGATTTTCCTTCCATTCCACACCGGAAGAACTGGAAGCAATTTTAAAAGAACATCCGGAGATGGAATTTGTACAGCTTCAGATTAACTATGCAGACTGGGAGAATTCAGCAATTCAGTCTCGAGGCTGTTATGAAGTAGCAAGAAAATATGACAAACCGGTGATCATCATGGAGCCTGTAAAGGGTGGTATGCTTGCAACTCCTCCGGAATCCGTTGTAAAAGTATTAAAAGATGCAGAGCCGGAGTCATCCGCTGCATCCTGGGCTGTTCGTTTTGCGGCAAATCTGGAAGGCGTAATTACCGTATTATCCGGCATGAGCAACGTAGAACAGATGAAAGATAACCTGTCCTATATGAAAAATTTCAATGGATTAAATGATACTCAGATGCAGATATTAAAACGGGCACAGGAAGAACTGAACAAGATTTCGCTTATTCCGTGTACATCCTGTAACTATTGTGCAAAAGTCTGTCCGATGCAGATTGGTATTTCAGGTTCCTTTACAGCGATGAATTCTCTGACATTGTATAGCGATAAAGATATGGCGTTACATCAGGAAAACTGGCTGGTAGGCGGTCACGGCCTGAAACGTGCAAATGAATGCGTAAAATGTGGAAAATGCGAGGAAGCATGTCCGCAGCATATTCAGATTCGTACAGAACTTGAGCACGTAAGTGAGGAACTTTTAACAAAAGTTAGCAAGAATTCTCCTTCCTCTACAGGTGGGAGATGAATTGCAGAAAAAAGAAAATAGAACGCTTGTTCTGTGACGAGAAGTGTGGTATACTATAATCAGTCGAAAGGATAGAAAGGACTGATTATATGGACAAAATGGATCATAATGCACATTCAGTATATTTGATGTATTATCATCTGATCATGGTTGTAAAATACC